>JAEEGL016148619.1_pt1 | contig 117452 bp, 83 predicted proteins | sample 9134231 | NCBI WGS metagenome assembly JAEEGL01 (sample SAMN16246548, study PRJNA631951) | gut metagenome | biome: gut microbiome; feature: rumen; material: fiber-attached | host: Bos | place: Iran: Karaj | collected 2018-10
AAGAATCCATATGAGCGGGCCTGTCTGACGTTCTCTCGGGCAGGCTTCCGCTCAAGTGAGGTTTTACTCCGGCAGAGTGCGGTTCTGAGTCCGGCAAGGTGCGGTCGAAAGTCCGTGTCAGTACGGTTCTGATGCCGGCAATTTATAAAGTGGCTCTCAACTCCGGCAGGGTGGCTCTCAAACCGCGGCAAGGTGGCTCTCAAACCGCGGCAAGGTGGCTCTCAAAGTCCGTGCAGGTGGCTCTCACGCGCCGGCGTATACATCTTTCATTACGCAACAGAATTATTATAAAGTCATCCATCAAGCAATCAAGACTTAAAAGCAGGTAAAATTTTGCCGATCGCTTAACTCTATTTTCATCCTATCACAAATGCAGAACAAAGTCAACAGTTTTGAATAAAGTTTGGAAAAAATGTTAATCAAGGCGCGCCGCCCATTAGCTCCTCTTGTATATAGTGCACAATACACATGGTTTCATAAATATGTTATACTATATTTATTTATATTGCACATATGAAAATCGATTTATGATACAAAAATCCTGCAGCCGAAAACTGAATGGCTGATTAAATCTACTTGAATATATATAATAATAGTATTGCCAAATTATCAATTAGTAAAACAATAAGCAGGAGAATACCATGTACTCTCCTGCTTCTGCATTTATGAAATTTTACGATGATATGCTGTGTGCAGATGTTTGGCAGCCACTGATCTAGGAAGTGGTTGGGAATTTAATTCTCTGCTGAGCAGTTTATCCCATGTCGTTGGAATACCCGAAACCGTATTATTGACATAGAACAGTAGAATCAATTGCGCATCTTCCACAGAAACAGCATTGTCTCCATTTACATCTGCTGCCTGTGTCTGTTCTTTTGTCAGCCCGCTTTCCATTCCAGCCATACTACTTACATATGCGTTCAGCGCATATTGAGCATCTTCGACGCTGATCTCATTATTATGGTCTATGTCACCTGAAACCACATCCACAGCTTCAAATAGGAATCCGTTTTCTTTTGCATATGTTTCAGCATAAGAGCCTGCGGAAGCTTTTATAATAGTATCTTTGTATTTATATAGATCAATATTGACTATACTGTCCGGTATCCAGATACTAATAGGCACACCAATTTTCGCATCAGCGATTATTACAAGATCAGTCACTGGTAATCCACTGAAAACAGCAGGAACAATGGCTTCTTCATTGCCGCCAATGTAAGTGTATACTCCTATACTGCTATTGTCAGGATTTACGGTATATTTAAAACTTTTATCAGCTAAAACAATAGGCTCAGTTGTAGTCGTTATGGTGGTTGTTATGATAGTTGTGATTGAAGATGTGGTGGTAGCAGATGTTGTAGAGGTAGCTGTTGTGATGGTAGTGGTGGTAGTAGTAGTGGTAGTGGTTGTAGTGGTTGTAGAAGAGGTGATTGTAGTTGTTGTGATTGGCGTCTTAGATTGTCCTAGCGCAACAAATTGAATCTGGTTAAATGCTGCATAGGATTCCATCAGCGATTTGCTATACCCCTTGATTGTTAGAGCAGTACTACAACCGGCAAATATATCGCCAGATAATATTTTAATAGAATCAGGAGAAGTAACTGCCGACAAGCTCCTACAATTATAAAACGCATAATGATCTATGCCGGTTATTCCTTCCGGAATCGTAACACTAGTTAATGCGCGACATCCCGAAAACACGCCTTCGCGGAGTGTTGTTGCACGAGACGGCAACACGATATTGGTCAAACTCACGCAATCCGAAAAAGCATATTTTCCAATTTTCGTTATGCTGGATGGGAATTGAATGCTTTGCAGGCTTGAGCATCCAGAAAAAGCGTACATACCAATCTCAGTAACACTGGTCGGTAAAGAGATACTGCGCAAACCGGTACATTCCGCAAATGCATAATCATCGATTTTTTTCACACTGCTGGGAACAATAACATCGATTGGTGATTGATATGAGTATCCGGCAAATGCTTTTTTACCAATATTGGTTACAGGTAATCCGCCCAGCTTTGAAGGGATAGATACTTTTCCGCTTAGTCCGTTATACTCACTGATTGTAACACTCTGGTTATCCTCATTCTTATAATACCAAAAATAACCATCAGCAAATGTTGAGGATGGTCTCCATACACCTGTTGTCGTTACAACCGCAGCATATTGTTTCGTAGTTGTCGTGACTGTTGCTGAATAAGAAGTGCTGGTTTCTTGACTTCGAATCGTTGTTTGAGCAAGATAAGTAGTAGAAATCGAATCTGTGCCCGTAGTCGAAGTCACCGGTTCACTCAACGCTTCAAATGTGATGTTATTGTTTTTTGCATATTCTTGAATATAAGAATCACTATAACCGTATATGGTGAGATTATTGCATCCTTGAAATGCATTTGAACCGATTTCTGTCACACTTCTTGGAATTGTGAGGCTACTCAGTTTCGAACAATTCAGAAATGCTGAATCTCCGATCATTGTCACGCTATCTGGTATATTTATTTTTTCAAGGTTGTTGCAACCAGCAAACGCCCTGGTTCCAATCGTGTTTATCCAGTATGTTAAGCTAATATTCTTTAATTTCGTATGTCCTGAAAATGCATTGTCGCCAATATTAGTAATCATCGATCCATTGCAATACACTGGAATGTTAATCAAATCCTGTTCGGCATCGCAATATGTTATAATGGTGCCAAAATCGCACCACAAAACACCGTCTGTTGAGTATCTTTTATTTTTAGTGTTACCACCATAAGGCGCAGTCGTCGTTTGAACTACCATTGCTCCTCTTGGAGTTGTTGTTGTTGATTTAGAATATGACGAGGTGGTATTGGCTGTCGTAGTAGCGGTGGTAGTAGTTTGGGCAGTAGTTGTGGTAGTGGTTATAGTCGTTGTAGTAGTCGTAGTTTTTGTAAATGTTGATGTTGAGCCAGTCATAATATAATCATTTCCATCATTTATACGAATCCATCCATTATATGTTGTATATTGAATAGTGTTTAAGCTAGCATCCTGCCATTTATCAACTTCTATTCTTATTGGATAGGTAACTCCTGGTTTGGCATCATATGGCACTTCTATCTGTACTGAAAACAGCAATCCGCTGTCATATTCATTTTTATCGCCTGCAGTACCCAATCCTATGGAGCGCTTTTCAGCATTATGAGAGAACTTTCTTGTCACTATATCAAGAGCCTCTCCTTTTTGTGTAACCGGTTTTCCATCCTCAGTTAATTTTGGTTTTAAAGCATCATCATAAAATATTCTCAAGCCAGTTATTGCATACCCTGTATTGTTAAGCAAATAAACAGGATACCAAATTGTATATCCTGGATTGCATTCATATCTTCCAGCAGCAATAATGTTCTTTTTTGATCTGTCAATGTCTGTGCACTGATCAATTACATCATGAGCAACAAAATTCTTTCCAATGGTCGTAGAAGTCGTAGTTTGCTTTGTGGTTTGTGTGGTAGCTGTAGATGCACTTGTGATAGTTGAGTTGGTTGTTATCACAGTATCACCGACAGAAATACTTCCATCATAAAAGCTTACGGGCAGCTTCTCGCCGTCGAGGTCAACGACCCTCAGCGGAGAGGTGTCATCATTGTAAAACTTGATGTCATAGACATCGCCTTCCTTGGCATCGCTCGGGATGATGATGTTCAGCATCGTCAGGATATCACCGTCTTCTGCCTTGGAATTCTCGGTATTTGCGAAGGTGTAGCTAATCGGTCTGGACGCAGTCTTGGTCTGCGGCGTGCCCAGATATGCACGCTTATCCTTGGAATTTGCAAATCTATCCAGCTTCAACTGGGGATCAAAATCGAAAAAAAGTTGCACTCCTGCTGTACCGGTATCTCCGAATATATAGACCGGAACGGAAACAGTTTCGCCCGGCATACCGGTAACATCCCCAATTACAATACGATGACTAGTATCTGGATCTTGAGAGGCCGATGCTCCGGCATGGAGAATAAAATCGGGGATTGATGATACTGAGTTTACAAATACAATCACGAAGGATAACGCCAAACACAATGCTAGTATACGAAACTTTTTCATAATCAACACCCTTTCTAAAATCAATTTGCGGCAAATACAATCTTATAACAATAATTATATCAAAGAAAAACGGAGCAGTCAATTGAATCAAAAAGATTCGTATAAGTGCCTAACCAGAGCGATAACGATTTGGCTAAAACAGCAGGAATGCGTTGCGTTTTAGAATCAAAAGTTGAGAGATCCCAGCGCAACCGATACTCTGAAATATTTGATCAGACACCCAATCAAGCAGCAGAATTATCTTTCTCTTTTCTTCTATGTGCCATACGATACTGTATAAACCTACAGATATTCATTCGATTTGCTCATCTATGCATTTGCATTTCCGGCATTTTGCCAAATTCTTTTACATTACTTGACTCGTTGCGCCATCTAGTGTATAATATATATAATATCCAGTGCGACCAGTATTCGTTTTGTGCAGATTTACCGTTTGTATAATTAAAAACCAATAATACAAAAGTTGAGGTGAGTGAAAATGAAGTATATTACAAAGATTATTATAGCCGTAATCATTATAAGTAGTATAGTCTTTCTGAGTGGCTGTGTTGATGTTGATACACCGACAGCATCAACGCCAACTATCTCTACTGATGCCAAGCAGGATCAGGTAACTCCTCTTTCAAATAAACCGAATCCAAAAGATACTTCTTCATCCAATGATACGACCTATCTTGATAATGACCTTAAAATCGACTACCCACGCCCTTCTGGTAACCCCGTTCTCAAGAACGGAAGTAACGGACCAGAAGTCGGTTGGCTCCAAACAGCTCTTAACAAGGCAATGTACGCATCTATAGCTGTCGATTGCAGTTTTGGCGGATATACAGACTCTGCTGTACGCGAATTCCAGGCGCGATGCGGATTATCCGTAGACGGAGCAGTTGGTCCACAGACAATTGCAATGCTCGTCGATATTGTATCTGGTAATAAAATGATGCCAGAGAAGAAAAAAGTCATAACAGAACCGCCCGCGAGAGTGATTGAACCTCAAACAGAAAAGAAAACATATACACCACCCGTAAAACAAGAGTACGCACAGACATTCATCTTGAATGTAAACACCAATGTATTCCATAATGATGGATGCCGGCACGAGCGGGGAATGAAAGATGAAAACAAAGGAACTATTTATGGTACTGTATCTGATCTAATTGCACAAGGATACAAACCATGCGGCACTTGCAACCCTCACTGATTTCTCAAACGGTATCGGAGGTGAGTACTGATGAAAAATAAGAAACATCCTCTTGCCTCTTTTCTGATTGGATTCATCGGTATTTGTTCTACCCTCTCTCAGTTCTCCGATATAAATGCAGTCGGATTTGATTGTATTCAGGGGGATTTTAATTCCGATGGAAAAGTAACCATAGCAGATGCAGTATTTCTGATGCGGTATATAACAGAAGATCCCACATTGGAAATTCCGACACAGACGGCTTTTGATCCGGATTTGAATTCCGATGGATTACTTTCTATTCTGGATGTCCAATTCTTTCTGCGGAATCATTTTGATCAAACGATTGTAACTGAGCCTCCGCAAACGGATAACACATCTGAAACAACGACGCTGACTACAACAACTAATCTTCCCGTTGAATCGGATTATCTCCTGAACCTGCGTACACTGCCGTCCTATCAACAGATGCCCTATGTAACAATAAATCAGAATCAACCCTATTTTACAGTTGCATCTAACGAAACAACAGCATTTGAGTATTACAGTCCATTGGATGATCTCGGGCGATGCGGCTACTGTGAAGCCTGTATCGGACTGGAACTGATGCCGACCGAAAAACGCGGCAGCATCGGCATGATCAAACCGTCCGGCTGGCAGCTTGCACGATATGACGATATCGTAGACGGTAACTATCTCTTTAATCGGTGCCACCTTATCGGTTTTCAGCTGACCGGTGAAAATGCCAATGTCTGTAATCTGATTACCGGCACAAGATACCTGAATGTTAAAGGTATGCTGCCTTTCGAGAATCAGACTGCTGACTATATCAAATCCACAGGCAACCATGTCCGGTATCGTGTGACGCCTTACTTTGAAAATCAAAATCTGGTTGCAACCGGCGTTCTGATGGAAGCCAGTTCTGTGGAAGACTTCGGAACAGGTTTGCTGTTCAATGTATTCTGCTACAACGTACAGCCTCAGATATACATTGATTATGCTACCGGCGAGAATCGACTGATTGACACAAAGGATCAGAAAAATGAAGATACATCTGATCTTATCGCCGATTATGTTGCCAACAAAAACACAAAAAAGTTCCATTATCCCAGCTGCTCATCCGTAGCAGATATCAAAGAAAAGAATCGTTGGGATTATTCCGGAAGCCGTGATAATCTAATCGCTTTGGGCTATACACCGTGTCAACGGTGCAATCCATAATAAACACATGAACGGAGGTACTAACGATGAAAAACATATGGAAAAAACTATTCTCGATCCTACCTGTCGGATGCCTGATCCTGACATCAATAGTATTACCGCCGATAAGCCGTGATATTTATCGTTCCATTTTAGCTTCCGGCGCCAATGTTGCATTCAATTCCAAACTCGGTGACGTCAATCAGGATAACACTGTCAGCGTAGAGGATGCACAACTAACATTGATTGAGTATGTCGGTGTCATGGCAGGACTGAAAAGCACTTTGACAGCGGAACAAGTCTCACTTGCTGATATCAACGCAGATAAAGCCATATCCGTTGAAGATGCTCAGTTTATCCTGATCTACTACGTCAGCAATACACTTTCCGGCGCCAATGCGACATGGGATCAAATAATACATCCTGAAGTCATATCTTCTACAACGCCAACTACAACGACTACGTTTACCACTACAACGACTGTAACAACCACTGTCCATACTACAACTACCGCCAAACCTACTACAATTGCGACAACCAGAACCACAGCCGCTACAACAATAGCAACAACAATAGCGACTACCGTTGTAGTTGTACCGCCAACGCAAAGCAATGCACGGGATTATGTCCTGAATACCAACACAAAGAAATTCCATTATCCGAATTGTTCATCCGCAAACAAGATCAGCGCGAAAAATCGCTCTGAGGCTTATTGCTCGCGCGAAGAACTCATTGCACAAGGATACAGCCCATGCGGTAATTGTCATCCATAAAAGATAGCTAATGCCCTCAGAGTATTTTCTGAGGGCATTAGCTTTAGCATGTTTCTTTCGCTTCAATCTCATATAGATATTTATAGAAGGTTTTTCGGCAGATACCTGCGGCTCTTGCACATTGTGAGTCGTTGAGTGTACCGCCGAATCGGACTGAATTCTCTCGAATCACCTTCATAGCCGGTGATTTTTTCTTGACACTGAGAACAGCCCCCTGCGGTGTACCGATCCTCTTTCCGTTGCGTCTTGCCGTTTCGATGCCCTCTGCTGTCCTCTGATGCAGATCATCAACTTCTTTCTGAGCCTGCGCAAATGCAAGTTCTATTTGACGTACAGCAAGCCTTTTAAGATATGCGTTGACACCCTGTAAGATAAGATCAACGTCCTCACCCGTCAATGGAACATCCCGTGTCAGAGCCTGCTTATATGTCTCTGTATTGATGTGCGGTTCTTTCAGGTACACCAACTCAACGCCCTTATCATAAAGCTGCATATACAATTCTATTCCCTCAGCTGCATTACGACTCATCCTTGAAACAGAATCAAATACGATAGTATCTCCACTTTGCACCTGCCGCAAAATCTTGTCGAGTTCTTTGCGTCCCTGCACCTTTGTGCCCGTATACCGCTCTTTGTAGATCTTCGCATTCGGATATTCAGCTAGGATATTGCGTTCCTGTCTCTCGATATTTTGTTTTTTGGTCGAAATCCGACAGTAGCCATATACCATTTTCATATGTACCCCTCCCTCTGAATGTGTATATCTAACGACTGTTACTATTCCACGATCTTATTATAGCATGAAACATTAGAAATGTCAAGCTGTTTTACACAATTTTAACAAGGGTTATTTTTACACACATCTCAAAAATTAACAATCCCCCCACGCTTCTATATACACAGGCAGGGGGATTGAATCAATTATGATTTACTTCTTGCTTTCAATTAACGAAATCAAGATTGTTACGCTGATTGTTTTCCCAACAATTCTTCCCATGTAGTTGGTTTATTTGCAACTGTGTTCTGCACATAGTAGAGCAGAATTATCTGTGCATCTTCAACAGTTACAGCACCGTCATTATTGACGTCAGCAGCGTGAAGTTGCTCAACAGTCAGTCCGTTATCTAAACCCGCCACACTCTGGACATAAGCATTCAGAGTAAGTTGTGCATCCTCAACGCCAATTTCGTTACTCTGGTCAACGTCTCCTGTGACTAGTTCAAGCGTCTCAAATGGAATACTATTTGCATTTGCATATTTTTCTGCTTCTGAGTTCGCATATCCTTTAATTGATAGGATGCTGCAACCGATGAATGCATTGCCAATACTTGTAACGTTGTTTGGAATAGTGATGCTCTTCAATTCCGTGCAATCGCCAAATGCGGCATCACTGATTACCGTCACATTATCCGGAATTGAGACACTTGTTAAGCTAGAACACTCGGCAAGCATCGCTGTTGGTATTTCTTTTAATTTTTTCGGAAGAGAAATCTCTGTCAAGTGTATACAGTGCTGAAAAGCGCCTTCATTTATTTGAGTTAGACTTTCTGGAAGAAAAACCGTAGTCAAACTGTCACAACTATAAAATGCATGTTCGCCAATGCTTTTTACACTGTCAGGCATCGAAATGTTCTCTAGTGCAGTACATCCATAGAATGCTTGATTACCTATTCGAATAACACTATCAGGAACAGTAATTTGCTTCAGTTTACTACACATATGAAAAGAGTGATCTTCGATAGTTTCCAGTTTTTGTGGCAAATGAATACTTGATAAATTCATGCAGTTTTCAAAAGCACATTCTCCAATTTGTGTAATGCTATCGGGAATTATTACTGTCTCAAGAGTTTCACATCCAGTAAACGCATTATGCTCTATTTTTTCAATTCCATCAGAGAGTATAACTGATTCAATGCCAACTCCGAAACTGAACAAACCTTCCGAAATCACTTTGACAGAACCCGGAATTGTTATGGATGTTAAGCTTGAACAATCGCTAAAAGCGTATTTCCCAATACTTGTCACGCTATCAGGAATTGCGATACTGGTAAGTCCTGTGCATTCTTGAAAAGCTCTGTCTCCAATATTAGTCAAGCTTTCTGGAAGTGTAATGCTAGTAAGCTTTATACATTTATTAAAGGCAGATTCGCCGATGGTTGTTACGCTATATGGAAGGATGATACTTGATAATCCGCTACACCCACTGAATGCACGTTCCCCTATGCTCGAAACGCTATCGGGAACAATGATGCTGATTGAATTTTTACAAGACCTGAATGCCCCTGCCGCAATCATCTTAACATCATCCGGTAGTATCACAGTACCTGTTACATCATTGCCGTCTATCAATATATGGTTCACTATCACTAAGGGAGACTGTTTCCTCATATTAGCAATCCATGCTGTCCCTTCAAATGACGATCCCTCAATATGTGTAACAGTATCTGGAATAGCAACACTTGAAAGACTTGAGCATCCGTAAAAAGCAGCATTCCCAATACTTAAAACACGGTCTGGAATAGCAACGCTTGTTAAGCCGGTACATCCACGAAAAGCTTCGTTTCCTATGTCTGTGACACCATCCGGAATTGTAATACTTTTTAAACCGGAACAACCTAAAAAGGCACCCATTCCGATACTTGTCAAACTATTAGATAATGTGACTTCCTTAATCCCTGAACAATTTTCAAAGGCGTGATATCCTAATTCTGTTACAGTATCAGGAATCTTGACGCTCGTAATACCTTTACAGTTTTTAAACACTTCTCTTCCTATGTGAGTGAGTGACTTTCCTCTAACTTCACTTGGAATCTCAATATCACCTTGATAATCCGCTGCACACGACCAAACAGAAGCATAATCATTTTTTATATTAAACGTTAACGGTCCTATTACAGGGAAATCAGGATTAGCAGTAGTCGTAGTAGTCCAAGTGGTGGTCGTTGTAGTCGTCAGTTCCGTCTTTTCTGTGGTCGTAGTTGCCAAAGTGGAAGTAGCTGTAGTCGTCAGCTTTGTCATCGCTGTGGTCGTAGTTGTGATTGTGGTCTCGTCAATTCGTTTAAACGGAATTTCCTTTTCTTTTGCAAATGACTCCGCATAGGAATCGCTATAGCCCTTGATTTTCATGTAGGGGCATCCATCAAACGCATCAGTTTCAATGCTCGTCACACTGTTGGGAATCGTTACTAAGCTCATATTTTTACATTTACTGAATGTTGCACATTCGATGCTTGTCACACTATTTGGAATTGCTACTGAAATCAGAGATGTACAGCCGTAAAAGGAATAATCGCCAATGCTTGTCACGCTCTCCGGAATTGTGACGGTAGCCAGGAGTGTGCAGTCACTAAACGCGGACTTACCGATACTTGTCACACCATTCGAAATAGTTACTGAGATCAGGGATGTGCAGAATTGAAACGCAGAATCGCCAATGCTTGTCACGCTCTCCGGAATGTTTATACTTGTTAAGCCAGCACAGCGATTGAATGCACTATGACCGATGATTGACACTCCATTCTGAATTTTTACTGAGGTTAAGGATTTGCAGGACATAAATGCCCCATATCCAATACATCTCACAGGTATTCCGTCAATCTTAGTAGGAATTGTCAGTTCTGCAGGAAGATCATTTGTAAAACCAGTAATAAGAATTGTGCCTTCTGCAATTCGATACTTCATCCCGTTGTATACAAGACCTTCCGCAATCGGCGTTGTAGTTGTTGTAGTTATAGCTTCGTCAATCTGGATAAACACAATTTCATTTTTTGAGGCATAGGTTTCGGCATAAGATCCCGTATAGCCATTGATCTTTAGATCCTTGCAGTTAGCAAATGCAGAACGCCCGATGCTTGTCACGCTTTCCGGAATTGTTATTGACTTCAAAAATGTGCAATTTCTAAATGCAGCATTACTAATAGTAGTCAAACTGTCCGGAATTGTTACTGAAGTCAGAGATGTACAACCACTAAACGCAGAATCACCGATGCTTTTGGCGCTATCCGGAATTGTCACTGAGAACAGAGATGAACATCCACTAAACGCAGAATCACCTATGCTTGTCACACTATCCGGAATCTTCACAGCGCCTTTACATGTTCTGCCATCAATCAAGATACCGTTGACTATTACCAACGCATCTTCAGCTTGACGTTTTTTCAGCCATTCGGTATCGCTAAACGCACCAGCTCCGATACTTGTCACACTATTTGGAATTGCTACTGAAATCAGAGATGTGCAGCCGCAAAAGGAATAATCGCCAATGCTTGTCACACTGTCTGGGATTGTCACTGAGGTCAAGAATTTGCAACTGATAAACGCATCATTACCGATGATTTTCACAGGTGTTCCGTCAATTTCAGCGGGAATTGTCAGTTCTGTGGGAAGATCATCCGTAAAACCGGTAATGAGAATTGTGCCGTCAGCAATCCGATACTTCATCCCGTTGTACACAAGGTCTGTCATAACCGGCGTTGTAGTAGTGTTCAACGTTGTCGTTAAAGTGGCAGTAGTGGATATTGTGAATGGCTTCGTTGTCGAAGTGGGTGTGGTAGATGGCTTCGTTGTCGCAGTGGTCGTAGTGGTTGACTTCGTCATAGAAGTCGTTGTGTACAACTTTGTCGTCGATGTTGTTGTGGTTGACTTTGTCGCCGAAGTGGGTGTAGTAGTTATGTCTTCTGTAATCTGATTAAATGGAATGTTATTATTTTTAGCATAGATTTCAGCATAGGAGCCAACAAAGCCCTTGATAGTCAGCTTAGTACATCTTATAAACACATCCTTGCCGATACTTGTCACGCTATCCGGAATTGTCAATGAGGTCAGGGATTCACACCAGTAAAACGCAGAATCTCCGATGCTTGTCACAGAATCCGGAATTGTCACTGATGTCAGAGATAAACAGCCGGCAAACATAGAATCTCCGATACTTGTCACACTATTCGGAAGTGTCACTGATGTCAGGGATCCACAATCTCCAAATGCAGCATTGCCGATGCTTATTACGCTGTTAGGAATCGTTATTGAGGTCAGCTTTTGACAATTACAAAATGCGTTCTCACTAATACTTGTCACGCTGTCTGGAATTGTGACGGAAGTCAAAGCTTTGCAGCTTTGAAACGCACAAGTTCCAATACTCGTCACATTGTCCGGAATTGTTACTGATGTCAAGGAATAACATTGGCAGAATGTACTGTTTTCTATACTTGTCACGCCGTCCGGAATTGTCACTGAAGTCAAAGATTGGCAGTCATTAAACGCACAACTTCCGATGCTTGTTACACTGTCAGAAATTGTTACTGTGGTCAGAGCACGGCAACTGTTAAACGCAAAATCACCAATGCTTGTCACACTGTCAGGAATTGTTACTGACTTCAGGGAAATGCAAAAATTAAACGCACTCTTACCGATACTTTTCACGCTGTTAGGAATCGTTATTGAGGTCAGGGATGTGCAACTACCAAACGCATCCTCACCAATGCTTGTAACGCTGTCAGGAATTGTTACTGAGGTTAGAGATTCGCAACTAGAAAATGCTTGCTCAACGATACTTGTCAGACTGCTAGGAATTATTATTGAGGTCAGGGATTTGCAGCTACAAAACGCACCCCTACCGATGCTTGTCACGCCATCCGAAATTGTCAATGAGGTCATGGAATAGCATTTGAAAAAGGCATATTCGCCAATTGCTGTCACGCTTTTCGGAATCGTTACTGACTTCAGAGAATCGCAATTTTCAAACGCATAATTGCCAATGCTTGTCACACTGTCAGGAATTGTTACTGAGGTCAGGAATCTGCATTCTTTAAATGCCTCATATCCAATGCTTGTCACACTGTCAGGAATTGTTACTGAGTACAGAGATGCACATCCGTAAAACGTTTTTGGACTGATGCTTGTCACGCTGTCAGGAATTGTTACTGAGTACAGAGATGTGCAGCACCAAAACGCAGATTCGCCGATATATGTCACGCTGTCCGGTATTGTTGCTGATTTCAGAGAATCGCAATTTTCAAACGCATAATTGCCAATGCTTGTCACTGGTATTCCGTCTATCTCTGCGGGGATTGTCAATTCTGCGGGCAGATCCTTCGTAAAACCTGTGATGGTAATTTCTCCGTCCGCATTCTTATACCACATTCCGTTGTACAAAAGGCTTTCTGCATCTACCGCAATCGGCTCCGGCAATGCAGCTACTGTCCACGAAAGCACAAAACACGCCGCACAGCATAAAGACAGCCTTCTATTTTTCATGATAATCCTCCTCACTACTAAGTCAACATCATTCCAAGATACAGAGTAAAGCTATATAAATATTATAAATAATTTTTTTTGCAAAGTCAATCTAATTCTGTTTGTTTATTACAATGCACTAATAATGGAGTTTGTTATTGTCTAAAACGCTCAATATGCATCATGTTTTTCATTTCATACCCTTGCTTCAAAATTTCAACAATCTTCATCAGACCTCAATAATAATGGCCAAATATAAAATATATCATTAAAAATGATGATAATTTCTAATTTCTCGCACTATATAATTGCAACTAAAACGCAATAGGAATCTATATAGAGAAAGGAATGTCGTTTATGATTAAATTGATAAATGAATCATTAGAAAGAAGATACCCCCAACGCTATGCCATAATTGACTTAGATAAAGATGAGGTTTTCTGTGACAGCGACGATCTAGCAGATTTATATTTCCAGCTCAAGGATTTCGTTAATAATGCAATCGCCAATAATTCATTGATTCTGGAGCGCAGTATTCATAACAGGCTAAGACAATTATATACTATTATATAATTATAGGTCACTTTAACATACCGTTGTTTCTTTCATTGTCGTGTCCGAATTCGTGTCCGAATCGTATTTCAAAATACTATATTTTCGATACAAAATAATATGTTTTACCAAAATATAGTATAACATAAAAAACACGTATCTGTACACAAAAAGCATACAAATACGTGTTTCTGTTTCAGATGCACCTGACAGGACTTGAACCTGCACGCCTTGCGGCATTGGAACCTAAATCCAACGTGTCTGCCAGTTTCACCACAGGTGCAAATGGTTTATGAATTGAGCAAAACATCCCTTTTTGATCTGACTGTACTATTATAACAGTTATCGTCCCTTTTGTCAAGCGTCAAAAACAGCAGCCGGATATACAGCAGAAAAGCGAACCGCTTTCCTTACCGTATATCCGGTCAGCTGATATGCAATTATTCTTCGGGTTTATCGTTCATATGCGAAACATCAAACTGATCGCTCACCAGCTCGATCCGGATTTCATGCATCCGCAGTCCGCTCTGTGCAAAATACAGACGGTTTGCCGTAAACCGCGAGAACATCGGCACACTTGCCGAGAACGAAACCGGCTTGCCGCCCGTGCCGTTCCATGTAAACGTACCGCTCGCCGTACCCATGCTGAACAGTGTCACCGGAATCTGTGCAAGCTCGCTCTGCTCCGAGGATGCCGTCAGCGTCACGCGGTACCAGCCCGGCGTATTGACTGTCAGCGCAAAGGCATAATTGGTACCCTTGTCCGTGCAGATGCCCTCCAGCGGAATCGTCAGGTCATTGCCGAGATCATAGAAAATCACATCGCCCTCCTGCTCGGCAGCATCCGCCGGACGGTTCTCGACTGTGATCTCCGGCGCATCGCCGAGCAGCCGCTCCATAGCATGCGTATGCATCGCAAACCGGCAGACATTTGCCGCACAGCGCTGCAATTCACCGCGCGTTACTTCACCTGCTGCAAATGACTCGGCAAGATTGTCCTCATGCTCCACGCAGTCCGCGCAGACCATATAGACATCATTCTGCGCACGCACCATTGCGGCAAAATCGCCCTTATCCGGTGCCTGACCGCGCTCATTGATATTCGCCCACCAGTCCGTCATGAGGAAACCGGTATAGCCCCATTCACCGCGGATAATCTCCGTGCAGAGGTCATAGTTTCCGGCGGTCCAGAGCCCGTTGACGCAGCCGTAGGTTGTCATGATCGACTTTGCGCCGCCCTCCCTGACCGCAAGCTCAAAGCCTTTCAGATAGATTTCACGCAGCGCACGCTCAGAGACTGTCGCATTCAGGAAATGACGGTTTGTCTCCTGATTGTTGCCGCAGCAGTGCTTGACCGTACCCTCGACGCCGACGCTGTGCAGACCGCGCAGCTCCGCAATCGCAATCAGACCTGTCAGCTTCGGGTCCTCCGAGAAATACTCAAAGTTTCTGCCGTTGAGCGGATGCCGGTGAATGTTCATGCCCGGACCGAGCAGACAGTCCACCTTATTCGCGGTCATTTCCAGACCGACGCAGGTATAAAGCGCAGTCATCAGCGGCAGATTGAAGGTTGAAGCAAGCAGCGTACCGTTCGGCAGGCTGAACGCCTTGGTGCCGCAGTCCAGACGCATACCGGAGGGACCGTCCGAGCAGCAGCATGCGGGAATCCCGCGCGCCTCCAGTTCTTTTGATACACCGCCAAATGCCGATGCCGTACCAGCCGTAACGCGCGGACTGCCCATGCCCTCGCCGCGGACGATCTGCATCAGCTCTGCATCGCTGAACTGCGCAATAAACGATTCCATTGTCACATCGCCGCGCAGTACATCCGCAAGCACAGAGACTTTCCCGTCTGCCTTGTATTCAGCGGGAAGTGCGTCGATGCGGCGCTGTGCCTCGTCGAACTGCATCAGCGGGACATCCTCCCAGCCGACCGTATATCCGCTGCCGGACTGCACCGGCTTCATGCGCTGAAATGCGGCAACAGGCGGCATCGCCTGACGGCACTGCTCGACGACAATCATTTCGTCGATGAATCTGCTTGCAGCATATTTTGCACCGCGGACATCCGTACCGACATAGAATTTATATTCGCCTGCCTCCTTGACCCAGCAGTAAGCGTGACCGGTCACGCCGCTGTCATCATAGGATGCCGGAACCGACAGCTCCAGATTGACTGTTTCGGATTCGCCCGGCTGGAGCGCCTTTGTCTTATAGAAGATCACGAGCTGACGCGCAGGCTGACCGAGTCTGCCCTGCGGCGCCTCGACATAGAGCTGCACGACCTCCTTGCCCGTCGCGCTGCCGGTATTCGTCACGGTCACCGGCAGGAAATGCGCACTGCGGACCTGCTCAGGTTCTCCGGCTGTCACGGAAAACGTCGTATAGGACAGACCGAAGCCGAAGGGATAGCGCACGCGCGCCGGCGCAAAGGTCTCAAAATAGCGGTAGCCGACATAGATATCCTCGGCATAATTGTTATTCTCCTGCCCGTGGAAATATGCATCCGAGGGATAATCGGAAATCTCATAGGCAACGGTATCCGGCAGCTTTCCGCACGGCGAAACCGCACCCGTCAGGACAGCAGCCGTACCCGTACCGCCGGTCATGCCGCCCTGCCAGATATACAGCACGGCATCCGGATTATATTCATCGACAAAATGCATGTCCATAATATTGCCCGTATTGAGCAGGACGATCAGCTTTTTGAAGTGCGCACGGCAGGTGCGGAGCATGGCTTTTTCATCATCCGTGAGCAGATAGGAGCCCGCCTCCATGCGGTTATCCTGCTCCTCACCGGCGGTTCTGCCGATGACGACAACCGCACGTTCACAGTGCTGCGCGGCATCTGCGGCAAGCGATTCATCGAGCGGCATCTCCGCCTGACACCAGGGCTCACCGCCCCAGCCCTCGCCGAGATCATAGGGATGCTCTGCGTCCCATTTTTCATATGCTTCCAGCAGCGGCGCATAGAGCCGGATGCCGGCATCCTGCAAGCCCTCGGGGATACCGACGACCTTCGAGACATTGACCATGCCGCCGGAGCCGGTACCGCTTTTATAGTAGTGAAGCTGGATTCTGCCGAAGAGTGCAATTTCCTCTGACGGCAGCAGCGGCAGCGCCTGATTGTTGTTGCGGAGCATGACGATGCCCTCAGAGACGGCATCCGCAGCAGTTTTGAGATAGACATTCCAGTCCAGAGTTTTCTTGATCATATGGCAGTTCCTCCGTAATTTTTTAACGGTATTATAGCATGCCGGATACGCGCTGTCAATCAGATTACGTGCTTTTATATCAGAATCGTAACCCGATTTTCGGTACTGCATTTATTTTATCATATTCTTCTGAAAAATGCAATGAAAAAACTATGAATTAGCTTTGTTCTTCACACATCCGGATCATCCATGCGGCGGACACCGCAGTTTCCGGTTTCTCATTTCCGCTTTACATGATTTTTCATGCTTGACCGCAGGGAAAATATGTGTTATAATAGTGCTGTGCAGACAAACTGCACGATTTTGTAAGGAATACGGACATGAAAGGATATCACGCCATGAATAAAGCAGTCATTCTTGCCGGCGGACAGGGCAAGCGCATGAAGGCACCGATCCCGAAACCGATGTTCAAGGTGCTCGGAGAACCGATGCTGGAATGGGTACTGGGCGCTTGCGAGCAGGCAGGATTACAGAAAATATGCGTCGTCACAGGCTATGAAGCAGAGCAGATCAATACATATCTCGGTGACCGCTGCGAAACCGCATATCAGGCGGAGCGGAAGGGCACAGGTCATGCAGTCATGCAGACGCTCCCCTTTCTGAATGATGACGCCGACGGCAATACGCTGGTACTCTGCGGCGATGCGCCGTTTATCGACAGCGAGACGATTCAGAAATCGCTGGAGCGCCATATTGCAGAACAGAATGCCGTCACGGTCATTACAGCGAAGGTTCCCGATCCTTCGGGCTACGGCAGAATCCTGCGGACAGATTCCGGCATTGCGGGCATCGTCGAGGATAAGGACGCATCGGAAACGCAGAAGCAGATCAACGAGATCAATTCCGGCTGCTACTGGTTCCGCACGCTCGACCTGATCGACCTGCTCGACCAGATCGACTGCAACAACGCACAGCATGAATACTATCTGACCGATACGGTTGCGATTGCATTGAAAACCAAACGCCGCGCCGGTGCATTCTGCTCGAAGAATCCGGATGTAGTGCTCGGCGCGAATGACCGCAAGGGTCTGCTCGCACTGAATACCGCAGCACGCATGGCAGTGCTGAATCAGCATATGGCAAACGGCGTCGGCTTCACCTGCACCGACGGCATAATCATCGAGCGCGGCGTACAGATCGGCGCAGGCACGGAGATTCTGCCCGGAACGATCCTGCGCGGCAAGACCGTCATCGGCGAAAACTGCGTGATCGGACCGAACTGCGTGATCGAAAACTGCGAGATCGGCGATCAGGTCACGCTCAATACCGTGCAGGCGTATACATCAAAGATTGACTCCGGCGTCACAATCGGACCGTTCGTGCATATCCGTCCGGACAGCCACATCTGCTCCGGCGCACATATCGGCGACTTTGTCGAGATCAAGAACAGTGAAATCGGCACCGGCACGATGATCGCACATCTGGCATATCTCGGCGACAGCGACATCGGCAAGGATGTCAACATCGGATGCGGCTGCGTGACCGTCAACTTCGACGGCATCAAGAAGTCGCGCTGCGAGATCGGCGACTATGCATTCGTCGGCTGCAACAACAATCTGATTGCGCCGGTCAGCCTCGGCAAATACAGCTACACCGCCGCCGGTGCGACGATCACAACCGATGTGCCGGATTATGCGCTGGCAATCGACCGCGGCACGCTGCATATCAAGGAAGGCTACACGCTCCGCAAGTTTGCAGAGAAGAAGGCAGAAGAGAAACAATAAGCAATCCTACAAAGACAGAATGCAGATTCTGTCCGGCATACGGAGGTAGACATCATGGGTCATTCAAACTGGAACTGTCCGCAGTGTCACAGACCGAATATCAGCGGTGACCTGATCAAATGTCCGTCCTGCGGCAAAAAGCGCAACCGCTGGGGCTACTGGGACTGCCGCTACTGCGGAAACAAGCAGATTCGCGCCGATCACAAGGAATGCCCGGGCTGCGGCAAGCCGAAGGACAGAGACGTCAAGTTCTATCTGCATGACGACAGCCCCGTCGAATTTGTCGATGAGGTATCGGGCGAAAGCGCGGTCCGCATCGGACATCAGAACTGGATATGCCCCTACTGCAAGCAGCAGAATGACGACAGCGTACAGGTCTGCGTTTACTGCGCCGCACAGCGCGAGGAGAGTCAGGAGCGCTATCATGACATTCCGGCGCCGCAGGCAGCACCGCAGCCGAATTACAACGCAAAGCCCGTTCTCGCAAAGCGCAAAAAGAAGCTGTCCCCCACCTGTCTGGGATGTCTGATTCTTGCACTGATTTTCATTGTGCCGATCTTCGGCGGCGTACTGATCGAGGAGCTGATCTACAATAAGGTTCGTGAAGTGCCGCTGCAATCCGCAACATGGGAAAGCAAAATCTATGTTGAAGCGCTGAAAACATTTCAGGACAGCGGCTGGAAGGATGAGCTTCCGGAGGACGCACGCATTCTCAGAGAGCAGATTGAGAACCGCACCTATATCGACCATTATGACGAACGGACCTACTGGGTCGATGACGCCGACGATAACGATTACGACTACGGCGGCGGCAACGATGACTGGGATTACGGCGGCGGCTGGGACGACGGCGGCTGGGACGATTACGGCGACGGTCAGTTCGGCATGCTGCATCTGCCGGTGCTGATGATCGGACCGAAGCCGCAGCTCGCAGCATTCAGTTGGGAAGTCGAGCAGGTACCGGTCTACGCGACACGGCAGGAGACAAAGTATTATTATGAATATGATGCATGGGTCGATGAGCGGACAGTTCGCGTCACAGGCGAGGGCAATACGCCGCCGACATACGGCGACCTCACACTGAAGGACAACGAGCGTGAGCGCGGCAGAAGCGTCAGCTACTATGTCACATTCTGCTATAAAAACCAGACCGATACACAGGAATGCTCCGAATCGGAATATTATCAGATCGTCAAGGACGGCGTTGTGCGCTTCCGCATCAAAGATGCGCTGACGAACAAATCCTTTGAACTGATCAAACCGGAGGAATAAGAAACACGCCCTGCGAAGTGCAATGCTCCGCAGAGCGTTCTGCTGAATTCGGAAAGTATTGCCATATTCAGCATTTTTGTCACATTTAGTTTATTTTATTCTTGGATTTTAAGGAAATATTAAGAAAAAGGGATTGACAACCGCGCCGCATCGTGTTAAAATAGGAGCATAGGCAGACCGATCACATTCATAGCATTTCAGCATATTTGTTTTATTGCGCTTTGCATGCACGCACCAAAGTTTCGGCGTCTCCGCAGCCGGTCTGCATATACGCAGCTGATTTACAAGCAGCAGCACAGTTGATGTTTTCGATTCTGCAATGAACCATGCATCATCACAGAAAGCGTATCCCCAAAGCAGCAGCCTCACCGTTTCGGCGAGGCTGCGTTTTTTATGTCATTTCAGAAAGAGCAGCGCGAGCAGGAGCAGCGGCACGAGCATGCCGAAGTTCACTGCGGTAAAGACGCGGAAATAGCGTCCGGTCTGTGCGCCCTCGGATTTGCGGTAGAACTGGAAGGAGATCAGGCTTGCAAGCGAAGCGATCATCGTGCCGAGACCGCCGAGATTGACGCCGAGCAGGAGCTTCGTCCCCGCATCTGTAAAGCCCGCGAGCATGACCGCCGCCGGCACATTGCTGATGCACTGGGAGAGCAGCGCAGAGAGCAGAATCTCATGTCCGCGCAGCAGATGCGAAACAGCCGCGCTGACCGCTTCGATCCGCGCAATATTTCCGACGAATACGAAGAAGCAGACGAATGTCGCAAGCAGCGCATAATCAACTTTTTTGAGCAGTGAGCGGTCAAAGATCAGCGCCGTCAGCACAGCGGCAGGCAGCAGGAGCAGATCGGGAATCAGCCGGAAGACGCAGCAGAGACAGAGTGCAAACAGTACGAGATACGCCGCACAGCGCGGCTTGTGAATCTGTGAATTCTCCTGCTCCGGCGCCTCGCAGACGGTATTCGGCAGCAGACGGCAGAGCAGCAGCAGGAGAATCAGGCTGACCGCACCGGCAGGGAGCATCACGCGCAGGAATGTACCTGCATCAATGCGGAAATAATCGTAGAGATAGAGATTCTGCGGATTGCCGACCGGCGTCAGCATACTGCCGAGATTTGCCGCAGCAGTTTCCAGCACAATCGTCAGGATGCAGTTTTTCTCCGCGCCGATCTGTTTCCGGAGCAGGAGCGTCAGCGGGACGAAGGTCAGCAGCACGACATCATTTGTCACGAGCATCGAGGTAAAAAAGCAGATCAGCATGAGCACGGTGCCGAGCCGCCGGACGGTACCGGTTCTGCGCAGGAGCGTCCCCGTCACGGCATCGAATACGCCGACACTGCGGACGCCGGAGACCGCAGTCATGAGTCCGAAAAGCTGGATGAGCACGGTGCGGTTGCAGTATGTGAGATATTTTGCATCGGGCGGCACAATGAACATCGTCAGAACCGCGGCAAAAAATGCGATCACGAGAACGGGCTGCGCCTTGCAGAAGGCAGCGACAGCCGCGCCGATCTGCTGCGGCTTCGGAAAGACGGGCAGCCGACCGGCATGTACCGATTGCGTAGACATATGAACGCCTCTTTCATGTATAATTGTATCACTGCGCGATGATCTGTCATCGGGCGGAAAGCCGTTTTTACTCCGCGGGAGCCTGCTTTTTCACCAGCTCCTCTGCACGAAGCAGCGCAGTATCAATATGCGAACAGAAGTTGTCTTTGCCGATCTCGGAAGTCAGCCCTGCTTTTTCCATAGCATGCATCGGCTGTTCATTGACATGCGAAAAGACGACCTGAATCTGATTTTTGCGGCATTCGCGGACGATCTCAGAGAGTGTCTCGACACCGGCAGAATCAATCGCAGGCACATTGCGCATGCGGATGACCAGCACATCGAGGTCATGATTATCGAGCATATACTTGTATTTCTCAGAAGCCGCAAAGAACATCGGACCGTTGATTTCATAGACCTTTGTCCGCGCGGGGATTTTCTTGCGCAGGATGTGATCGGGGTCGGTTTCCTCATCGTCGGCATCGACCCATGCATGCGCCTCGGTGACATCCGCCATGCGCTTGATGAAGAGCAAAGATGCCAGCACAAGACCCGCACCGATTGCGACAACAAGATCGAACACAACCGTCAGAACGATTGTCACAAGCAGCACGGCGATATCGCTTTTCGGCGCCGTTTTGATCATTGTGCGGATATTCCTCCAGCCGCACATATTATAAGCGACAATAAACAGAATTGCAGCAATCGTCGGCATCGGGATCATCGACGCATAGGGCATCAGCAGCACGAGAATGCCGAGGAGAATGACCGAATGCATCATGCCGACAACCGGCGTTCTGCCGCCGTTCTTGACATTCGCAGCAGTACGTGCAATGGCACCGGTCGCCGGAATACCGCCGAACAGCGCCGAGCCGATATTGGCGACGCCCTGCGCGATGAGCTCCATATTGGAACGGTGCTTCGAGCCGATCATACCGTCCGAAACGACGCAGGAGAGCAGCGATTCGACCGCGGCAAGAATGGCGATTGTAAAGGCATTCGGCAGCATTGCGCGGATACCGGAAAATGTCACATGCGGCAGCGTGAATTTCGGCGGCGCATTGGAAATCGTATAAAGGTCGCCGATTGTGTTGACATGCATGCCGGTGAGCTTCACAACCGCTGCGCAGAGAATGACCGCAATCAGGGATGCGGGAATCTTCTCGAGCTTCTTCGGCCAGAAGATCAGCACAGCGAGTGAGAGCAGACCGATCAGCAGCGCCGAGACATTGAGCGAGCCGAAGCAGCGGATAATCTCCGCGATCTTATCGACGGTCTCAATGGGCGCATTCTGAAAGGTCAGCCCGAGAAAATCCTTGATCTGTCCGATGACGATTGTGACGGCGATACCGAAGGTAAAGCCTGCGGTAATGGTTCCGGGGATAAATTTGAGCAGCTTGCCGAAGCGGCAGAGACCCATGACAATGAGCAGAATACCCGCCATAACGGTCGAAAGGATGAGCCCGTCCATGCCGTCCGTCGCAACGATGCCCGCAACGATTGTCGCAAAGGCAGCGGTCGGACCGGCGATCTGCACGCGGCTGCCGCCGAGGAAGGAGACGAGGAAACCGGCGACGATTGCGGTATAGAGACCCTGCTCCGGATTGACGCCGGAAGCGAGCGCGAGGGCAATGGAAAGCGGCAGCGCGATGATTGCGACGATCACGCCTGCCACGAGGTCCTTGAGGAACTGCGCTTTAGAATAGGTTTTCATGACCGAAAAGAGCTTCGGCTTGAGCTTTTCGGTTGTCAGCTTTTGGGCTGTCTGGTCCATTTTTCATCTCTCCGTATTTAAATAATGCTCCCATATTATACAGCGAAATCCGGCGAGAATCAAGTAAAAAGGGGCGCATTTGAAAATTTTGTAGGAATATCCATATCCTGCGTATTTTGTGACGGATTTTGTTTGATATTTTATACTGTAATATGAATATTTTACGCATCACATTTCAGATCATCCGCCTTTTTCCCCTTTTTTCAGATCACTTCCGGCAAAGCAGGCAACGCATTTTCCGGTTTCTCATATCTCCTTCTCAATCATCTTGATTTTCGGCAGTATTTGTGGTACAATAAAAGCATCAAACACGAGGAGGACAAAAACACATGACACGATATCTTCTGATTGCAGCGCTGCTGCCGGCGGCGGCACTGCTGTTTTACGTCCGGAAACAGGATAAGATCGAAGCAGAGCCGGGCGGCATGATTATGAAGCTCTGCGGCTTCGGCGCACTGACGATCATCAGCGCAGTGATTCTCGAAACGCTCGGCGGCGCGGTGCTCGGCGCAGTTTTTCCGGAGGACAGCCTGATCTATATTGCGCTGGACAATTTTCTGATAATCGCCGGCGCAGAGGAAGGCGGCAAGCTGTTCGCGCTGAAAAAAGGGACATGGAAGTCGCCGGAATTCAATTATACATATGATGCCGTCGTCTACGCGGTCGCGGTATCACTCGGATTCGCCGCGGTTGAAAATGTCATGTATGTGCTGGACGGCGGCTTCGGTACGGCAGTCATGCGTGCGCTGACCTCAATCCCGGGGCACACGATTTTCGGCATATTCATGGGCTTTTACTACGGCGTTGCCAAGAAAGAGGAGATGCGCAGGAACGAATCCGGCATGCGTTTTCATCTTGTTTCCGCGCTGATCGTCCCGATGCTGCTGCACGGCTTCTATGATTTCTGCCTGTCTGTCAGCAGCTTATTCTTCATTCTGATTTTCTTTGTATTTCTGATTATTGTGCTGATTGTATCGCTTCTGCTCGTCAGATCGCTCGCGCAGAAGGATGAGCCCGTCGTGCAGATTTTCAATCCGCCGACAAATCCCCCGATGCAGTAAACGTAAGGAGCCGCGGCATTCTCTGAGGATGGAAACCTCCGAGGATTCCGCAGCTTTTGTATATCGCCTGAACAGGAATTTCGGACAGATCATGCATAATCGTCACAAAGCGGAACATACTAGCGCTGAAAGCCGCTCGGGTGACGAGGCTTCAACCAATGAAAGAAAGGCGATATCTATGAAACAGAAATCACATGCCGGCATGACCGGCAAAGGCTTCTATGCCGCACTTGCGCTCAGCGCAGCAATGGTCGGTGCAGCCTGCCGGTATGCCTATTCGGAAGCGGGAAAGCTGACGCCGCCCGCTGCTCCGTCGCATCAGTATACGGGAGAAGACACTGCACAGACGACCGCCGTCCCGCAGGTCACAGCCCCGCAGACAACAAAATCCACCGCACCGCCGCGCACGGCAGCCGTCACGGCAACGCCAGCAGAAACCGTCACGGAAGCAGTCGCTGAGGCGGCTGCCATTCTGCACCGCACGACAGAGACAGAAACAGCGCCGCCGGCGCCTGCGGAGACAGAGCCGCCCGTCGAACAGCCGATTCCGCCGGTCGCCGGAAAGCTGCTCCAGCGGTTCAGCCACGGCGATCTGGTCAAATCCCCGACCACGGGCATCTGGTCCACGCATAACGGCGCGGATTACGCCGCCGATTACGGCTCCGACGTCTGCTGTACCGAGGACGGCACAGTCACCGGCGTAGAGAAGGATGCACTGTTCGGCGTCTGCGTAACGGTACTGCATCAGAACGGCACCGTCACGCGCTACTGCGGGCTGAATGAAGGACTGAATGTCCAGCCGGGCGATGTAATCGCGCGCGGCACGGTCATCGGTGTGATCGGCGATACGAACGAAGGCGAAAGCACACTGGAATCGCATCTGCATTTTGAGGTGCAGCAGAATGACAAATATATTGATCCGGAGAGCTATCTTGCCGGCGCATGCGCCGCAGAGCCGCAGCCGGAAGCATAAAAAACCGCCGCTCCGGAGTCTGAACCGGAGCGGCGGTTTCGCATTACTGGCTGTTATAGGTCTTGTGGAGGAACTGTTCCTCTTTCAGATCGAAGATCACGCGGTCGGTGTTGTAATATTTATAGGGCGTGTAGACGAGCTGCATCTCCGACCATGCGCTCGGCGCATAGATATAGACATAGCCTGTCAGTGTCGCACCGCCTGCAATCTCCTGATTGAACGCCTGCATGGTGCTGTTGATGCCTGCATAATATTTTCTGCCGGAGACAGCCGCCTGCACATCGCGGACAGATTCGGCGTCCTCTTTTCCGTCGATGATTGTCATGAAGTGGGTGAGCGTCTGGCAGTCGATCTTTTCGGAGGTTTTATTCGTGATCGTCATTTCCGCGAGCAGAACGCGGTATTCGAGCTTATTGACATTGTCGATCTCGATGACATCATTGAGCGTGATATCGAGCTTATCGTTATAGTTGACGGTCTCGCCGATTGCGGCTTTATACTCCTCGCCGGGGGTATTTTCATCGACACAGCTGTCCGGCACCTCAGGCATATAGACGCTTTCGCCCTCATCATCGGTACTGACGGTGTTGCTTCCGCAACCGGTGCAGAACGCAGAAGCGCTGCACAGAGCAGCCGCGAGCAGAAGAACAGCGGCAGAACGGAGCTTGTTTCTCATATTCGGATCCTCCCAGAATAATTTTAGTAATTCGGCATCACAACGGATGCATTCCTGCTTATTATAGCACAGTTCTCAAAAAAAAGCAAGTGGGCAGGCAGCGCAGAGAGCGGACACTTGAATAATTAGGAATTAGGAATGAGAAATTAGAAATTGTTGTGTCCGCTGCGCGGACGATCGTTCTTCACTTTTCACTCTTCACTATTTTCAAATCATCGCCGCAAGGCGCATGTTTTCCAAAAGCAAACTGCGCAGTTTCTCATTTTTCACGCCAAAACGCCGCATTCCTTTTTCTTCGTATCATAATTGACAATCTGATTGCCGTATGTTATAATACAGATAGCTGACAGAAGAATCAGCCGCAAAAAATCATGAAAGGAAAAACAAACGATGAAACACACGAAAAAACTGACCGCATTTTTCACCGCATGTCTGACCGCACTCTCACTGTCGCTTCCTGTCCTTGCAGCAGGCGAGGAAGTTCTTGACAAGGAAGAACGTCTGAATCTGGTCGAAGGCAAATGCAATCTAATGCTTGGAAAGACTGCGGTTGAAGCGATCACAGCAAATTCCTATCAGGCTGTCATTCCGGTGATCATCGTAGATGCGCCTGCCTACGCACAGCTGAACTTCCGGATTCAATGTTATGAAAAGCTCAGTCTGGTGCACAATACAGACGGCAGCGTCAAAATAAAAAAAGGCATCAGCGCATTCCCGAAGGGCGAATTCAAGCTATCGGAGAATGCAGATAATCATACACTGGATGTCAGCATTACCGGCACAGGAGAAGCATCTGCAAGCGGCGTCATGTTCTGGCTGTTCGCAGAGATTCCGGACGATTGCAAACCGGGTGACAGGTTTCCGCTGTACATTCCGGAATTTGACTGCAAAGATGCTGCCGGCACGGAGATACCGGGTATCACGATAAACAGCAGTATCGAAATCGGAACGATCAGCTTGAGTGGATTGATCCGCGGCGACATCAACAGTGACTATACGATTGACGCTGCGGATGCGCAGACATTGCTTCAGGACTGCACCGACGTGATTGCCGGCAAACAGAGCTCACTGACCGCGCTCGGACAGTATTTTGCCGATGTGAACGACGACGGCGAGATCAATGTTGCAGATGCACAGTGGATTCTCAGCTATTATACCGAGGTCTTTCTTACCGAAGAATATGCCCGCATGTATGACTGGGAACTGCAATAACCGAACATCAAAAGTGCCGTGAGATCAGGGTCTCACGGCACTTTTTTTGTCAGGGCGTATTGCAGAACGGGTCAAAATAGAAGGTATCCTCAGTGCGGATGCCGTTCTGATCGCCCGTGATGCGGATTCTGCTGACGCGCGCGGTCAGGTCGCCGAGCTGCACGAGGTCCTCGATATCCTCACCGCAGTAGCCGGTATAGCTGACGCTTCTGCTGCGGAGGCGGCGGTTGCTGAGTGCAATGCGCCAGACCAGCGCATCGTCCGGATGATAGGCATACTGCCGATCAAACAGAATCTGCCGGACGCGGACGATATTCCGGCTGACAGCCTCAGGATTGCTGTGCGTAAACTTCCCGTACTCCCCTGCCAGATCGGCCATATCAATCCGGCTGAGCATTTCGCTGCAATTCCCGCCGTCAGACATCGAGCGGACGGCATCCGCAGGCAGCAAAACCGGCTCTGCACCGGTCTGCGGCGTCATACAGAGCAGATTCGGCACGCGGATATACGGAAATCCGCCGTTCAGCTTATAATTATACGCCATGATTGAATCCCACATCACAGCATTCTCACGGACAAAAATATAGTTGATCTCCGGCATGGAAGTGTCATAGGTGATCTTCGGAAGGTCATAGGTTTCCATGAGCGATTGCAGCGTGACGGCGAAATGGAGTCCAGGCACGAGCTGATTCCGCGTCAGCGCGGCGGTAAAGCTGCGGCTGCTGATCCGGAGAACATAATGCCCTGCCTCACGGACACATTCCGCATGTTCAATGCAGCCGTCATGCAGCAGCAGCCCGTCCAGCATGAAGCGCGCCTCACAGGGCGCTTCATGCGGTTCATCGGTGAGGAACTGCGCATAGAGCACGGCAAATGCCTGATAGCGCTCACGCAGGAGCGTAAACCGCAGGCAGCGCGAGACGGTATACTCCGTGCCGTCCGGATAGTGCAGTACGCAGCAAATACTCATCCTTCAAGCCCTCCGATCAGTGAGACAGTGAGCGAGGCGATTCTGCCGTTTTCCTTCACGCTGCATTCAGCGGCAGTGATCTGCAAGCCGGTAAACTGCATTCCCGCAAATTCGGTATCATAGCTGCGATGCTGCCGCAGGGGAATTTGCAGCGCAGTGAGATAGGCGCCGCATTCATTTTGCAGGATTGCCCCGCGGATTTTCAGGATGCAGGGCGCAGCAGGCAGCAGCCGGACTTCGGTTTCCCCGTCACAGAGCCGGTCGCGCAGCACGGGTACATCCGTGATCACCTGATAATCCGCCGCGGGGATTGTGATTGCGCCGAGACGCAGAATCAGGCGTTCCCTGCCGGTATCGGGCGTCATAGAGATTCCTCCTCTGTCAGATAGAGTGTGCCGCTGATTTGCAGCAGCGTTTCGCGGATGAGCACGCCGAGCTGCCTGTCATAATACAGCGCACCGTTTTTCATGCTACGCAGATCGGCATGCTTCTGCTGCATGGTCCGGATGATGCATGCGTCGGTCCTGTCTGCATGCGCTGCAAAATCGGCATCCGGCTTGCAGTGATACCGCAGCCGCAGCGTCATCGTAAAAGGCAGTGCATCTCCGAAAAACGATTCCAGCGGTGCACCGTAAACCGTCTCAGAGCATGCGACAGTCACATAAAACGGCACTGCCGGAACGGGTCTCAGCGGATATTCCGGCAGCGCAGGGATTCCGTCCGCCCTGAGCGCCTCCATGACGGCACCGGAAAGCAGATCAGTCATGTGCATCCCCCCGTGCGCAGAAATGTAACTGCATCATCGCGCAGCAGCGGCGCACATTCCGCACGGTATGCGCGGACGAGCCGTTCAGCAAGGCTGCATTCGGCATCCTGCGGCACAGTCCCCGCATAGACCGGCGTATTCTGCGCGACTGTCCGCCGGTACTGCAAATTCGCACGCGCCGCCGTATAAAATGCAAGGCGATTGTCGGAATCGTCCGCACCGTCCCGCAGTTCCGCCTTAACGGCATCCATTTCCGCCTCGGCAAGATCGCGCCACGGCTCCGCATCGGGAATCATCGCAAACATCTGAAAGAGATGCATCACCTTTGCATCATTCATCGCCGCGCCCCCGTTTCTGCTGTCCGCCGCAGGAAAACGCCTGCACGGTATTCTGCTGTGCGGCGCGCTGATCCGGAACAAGCTGCGGCTTTGCAGAAACCGGCTCCGCCCCGATCATCAGCGACTGCCGGAGCGTCAGCAGCTCCGCGGTATCCATATGCTGAACGGAATCGGCAAGCGCCTTTGCGCAGGCATTCTCCCCCCAGCGATAGCAAAGCCGGATGACATCCCTGCGCAGCGAATCGGAGACCCTGTCGAGCAGATGCAGTGCATCGTCATATGCCGCGCGCAGAATTGCCGTCTCCGCATCGTCCGGCGTGCCGCCGAGCGTTTTCGTCACGCCCGCATGACGCTGCGCCGGCACGGCAACAAAGCTCCATTCGTAGACATCATTGATCTGATCGAGTGTTGTATAGCAAAGCGTTCCGCCGTAGCTTCTGCCCTTGATATGCTTGCAGGGCTTCCGCAGATGATCCGCACCGCAGACCGAGCAGATGCGCGCACCGCAGGCACAGGAGATGCTGACCTCCTTTTTGATGCCTGCGTCGATCTCACGAATCAGGTCGGCATTGCCCGCGGTTCTGACCATATAGGCATTTGCTGCAAGGCAGCGGTAGGGCTTGCCTGCCTTCGTGAGGCGGTCGGGGAACGTGCGCAGCTCCGTCCGGAAGATACGCGCCGTCTGGTTTGCAGATTTCGGATTGTGATCGAAGATGCCGGTCACGCCGACAAACCGCTTTTGCAGTTCGGCGAGCGCCGCATCGGAGAAGCAGTCGCCGTCACGGTCATTCTCATTGTCACAGAGGATGAGGTCAAAGAGATAGACCTCATCGAGCGTATGCTTTCTGCGTGTGAATGCATTGAGCTGCTCCAGCAGCTGATCCTGATTCTGTTCCATAAAGCTCCTTTCATCCCGCCGCCCGCCCGTTTCGGATTCCGGATTCAGTGCGGCTGCATTAAGACGTTCTGACGCTCAGAACGGCAGCCGCGCCGGACATCAGCGGCTGGAAGCCGATGCGGACGGAAACGGCAATGCGGTCAAGCTGGCAGTCGATGAGGCGGTCGGATTCGAGCAGCACATCGGAGCCGGTGATGCAGGCGAGCGCAAAATCGCGCGAAATGCCGACAACGGTTTTGTCATTGAGCGAGGAATCCTTGAGCAGCTTCGCACCGAACGGCAGACGCACCTGACCGTTTGCATCGAGCGTGCGGTCGCGCATTTCGGTCATAGCGAGGACGGATGCGACCGTCGCCGGAGACGCGATCACCGTTGTCATGTCATAGTCGGAGAACTGCGCATAGAGCGTCGCAAGATCGGTATAGGCAAGGGTCGTCGTCGCAGAGCTGACGGGCGTCACGGAATTCTTGATGACCGTCAGCGCCTTGCCTGCGATTGCGCCCGCGAGCTTATGACCGACGGCGCGCAGCATGACAGCAAATACGTCGATTCTCTGCTGACGGATTGTCTCATAGGATGCGGAGACCAGTCTGCCGTATTTGTCTAGCGCGATTGCGGCAGATTCGGTGATAACGGTCTTTTTGAGGGAGACGCCCTCTGCCGTAGTCGCAGAATATGCGCCGTCGGTCTCGTCAATCGAGAAGCCCTTGCAGGACGATGCGCGCACCGAAGACGAAGCGGCAGTCAGCTCCGGCAGAATGGACTCCTCCATGCCGCGCTTGATTGCTCTGCGGACGAATTCCGGAAAGAGCACAGCGCTTTCGGTTGTGGTAAAGAATTGCTCGACCGGATCGCAGTCCGCACCGGAAACGTGAATATCGAAGCGCTTGAGCTGACGCTCGAAGGCATCGAGTTCTGCGAGCTCCGTGCCTGCATACTGCGCGGAAGGGTCAGCCGCCTCCAGCGCCTGCGTAAAGGAGCGGTTTGCGAGATGATACATACCTTTTTCGAGTTTCACAGTATCGTACATAGCAGTTCCTTTCTGCGGGGATACACCCCGTCTGTTCTGAATTCCGGCGCAGATTCAGCCGATCTGCTCCGCCTTGGTTTTGAGATTGCGCAGCTCGATCTCCTCCGCCTGCGCATTTTTGAGCCTTGCGTCCGCGAGTTCGGTCTCATCCTGCAAATTGATATTATCCCAGTGAATCTGCGGCTCCTCGGAGAATCCGGCACCGCGGAGCACGGCAGCCCCGATTTTCCGCAGCACAGGCGAGAGCACCCTGCGGAAATAATCGAGCTCCGAGGTCAGGATATCCGCCTGCTGCGCAGACATCCGCTCGGTCGAGGACCAGTTCAGCCCGAGCAGGAACGGCGGAATCGAGAGCTTTGCAACGATCTGTTCCAGCAGCTGCCGGACAGGTACATTCGTATCAAAGAGCTGATTCTCCGCGCCGATGACCTTGATGTCGATATCACCGACCGCGACAAAATCCTGCACATCGCCGTATTCGGCAGCACGGATGCCGTTTCGCCATGTCTCGGCGATTGCCTTTGCATGTTCCCCCGCAAACGCCGCAGAATCGCCGTCCGGACGGTATGTCACGGCATAGCGGATATTGCCTGCGCGGTCATAATTCTGCCCGATGCATTCATAGATGCGCAGCAGAATCTGCGAAACCGCCGGCAGACCGCGCAGCACGGAGACACCGCAGACTGCACCGGCAGGCGGATCGAGCGCTGCAAAGAGAATCCGCTCCGGATACTGCACCGGTACAAACTGCGTACCGCATTTCACCGAATAACGGCAGGTTCCTTCCGACGCCGCATCCAGCCGTACAAGCGCCGGATGCGTTGTCAGAAGTGCGGCAGGTACGCCGTTTTCATCGGGGATCAATTCCCCGAAGGCATTGCCGTAGGTCAGCAGGCTGCTGAGCATCTGATCGGCAAACATTTGCAGCGACAGACCGGAACCGTTGACCGGAACATGATCTGCAAAGCGGTCGAGCACCTTCTGTGCCGCAGGATTGACCGCGGTCAGCCGGAAACCGCCTGCAAGCCGGACGATCTTGCGCAGTGCCGCATCAATGACGGGCACGGCAAACCGCAGCGCATCATAGAGCTGATATTCCTGTGCAGGGTCATGCTCCGGAACACGCAGCGGCAGCGCAGAAACCGGCGCCGCACGGGGCGGTGCAAGCAGCAGCGGAACCGTCTCTCGGCGCGGCGGCAGCTTTTTTCTGTGAAACAAATTCGGAAACGCCAATCAATCACCCCCTGTGATGTTACCGCCTGACAGCAGCGACATAGAAAGCGTCCTGCTTCGGGCGGTCGAGCACCGTTGCGACAAAATAGCGGATATCGTCCATTGCGTGATCATTCGCCTTGACGGGACAGTCGCGCGCCGCCTGCTCATCCCAGACATAGAGCGCAAATTCACGCAGCGTATCGGTGCATTCCGGCGCAAAGAGAATTTCTCTGCTGCGCAGTGCATCGGCAGTTCTGCGGATACCGGAGACCACATCGTTTTTCGCCGGAACAACGTGATACTTCCCGTGTTTGCGAATGCATGCGATAAAGCTCGCCGCCGAAGGGTCCACGATCACCGCCTCGATTTTTCGGTCACCTGCGAGATGCAGGAGCGCGGCATAATGCTCCTCATCGGTACGCGGCAGACCGGTTTTCCGCGCATCATAATAGCTTTCAGCGATGCGGAACCATTTGCCGTCATGATATCCCCAGAGCCTGAAGGACGCCGGATTGATCGTACCGTAATCGCATGAGATCACATAGCGCTCGGCAGCATCCGGCGGCTTTGCGATATGAAGCTCCGGCGAAAACATCGGATACACAAGCCCCTGTGCCGCCGTCCAGATGCCTTTCACATAGCGGTCATAGAACACGCCGGAATAGAGCCGTTCATAGCGCCGGATGATCGCAGGTGTCAGCGACGCATTATCGTGCATATCAAAATGCAGATAGAGCGCATGCTTTTCCTTTGCTTTCTGAATCCACTCCTGATAGAACCAGTGCGAGGGCTGCCCGGGATTGCAGGAAAACCAGAATTTCGAGCCCGGAACGGAGCATCTGGCGAGCGCCTGCTCGACGAATGTCCGCGGCATAAGCGCAACCTCATCAAAGAGAACGCCTGCGAGCGTCATGCCCTGAATGAGCGACGCCGAGCTCTCGTCCCGACCGCCGAAGCAATAGAAGCGGTTGCATCTGCCGCCCATTCCGATCTCCACATAGCCGAGACTGAATTTTTCGGATACACGAAACCCGACATCGTTCAGCAATGCAGTGAGCGGCAGAAGCAGATTGCGGCGGAGCGCGACCTTGGTCTTTCCGCAGAGGGCAAAATTCTGCTGATGATAGGATGCAGTCGCCCAGAGAATGAACCCGAGCGAGATCGCGGTTGTCTTGCCGGAGCGCACGGCGCCGTCACAGATGATAGCATCGTAAATGCGTGCATCCGGCGTATTCCACCAGCCGATCGCCTTACGTTGCTTCCGTGAAAACGGAACCGGAACCTTCGGCATCAAGCGAATCCACCTTCTCCGGCGTACCGCCCTGCAAAGCATTGACGAGCGCCGCGGCAGCAGCGGCAGAATCGGCAGCACCGGCGCATTCGAGCAGCTTGTTCATGGCGCTGAGCCGGTCGGCGAGCTTAATTTCGATCATATTTTTGTCGTATTTGATGCTTGTGACATGAAAGAGATCGAGCCCCTGCAAATCCTCCGGCGCGATTTTTTCAGAGAAAACGAGCTTTGCGGCATCATTGGCGTCGCCGAACGCAAGACGCGCAAGTCCGGCTGTGACGAGTGCCTGCAAGGGCAGTGCAGGCTGTGCGGCGAGCTGCGCAAGATACCTCCGGCAGAAGGCAGAGTGCAGCATTTGCAGCCCGTCATCGGCTGCGGTTTCGGGCGGACAGCCTGCTTTCAGGGCAGCCTCGCGGGGATTGCCGAGCGCGAGGTACCAGCGGCAGAACGCAGCGCGGCGGGATTTTCCGGAATCCAAGGGCAAAACCACCTTTCGTATGATGTGCGATGCACGGTGAGGGAGCAGCCGGCATCTGTAAAGGGGTGCCAAAAGCGGCAAAAGTTGCACGTTTGCGTACAACAATTCGCATATTTTCTTTTGATTTAACAAGAGATTTGCATTTTCCCGCACATTCCATGTCAATTTATTGAATCATAAAAGCACATTTTACCGCGGAAATGATCTGTTTTCACAGATTTTTCACTCAAATCCGCTTGACAAACGCAATTTTATCGTGTATAATTCAATTAAGCTCAATCGAATTGAACACTATGGAAAAGAACAGCAAAGATCATCCATTCACGGAAAAAAACAGGAGGTATCATGATGAATTACGTATATCAGACAAAAAATGTATGTGCACAGCGAATCCGCTTTGATCTGGAGGGCAATATTGTCCGGAATATCCAGTTCACAGGCGGCTGCAACGGCAACCTCAAAGCGATCTCCAAGCTGGTAGACGGCTGGACGGTCGAGCAGATCGAGGAAAAGCTCCTCGGCAATACCTGCGGACCGCGCCCGACATCCTGTGCCGATCAGCTTGCAAAGGCTGTCCGTCAGGCATACGAAGAGGCAAATGCCTGAAACCGAATACCGCACTGCCGGACCCTGCTTCCGTATCGGACAGGGTCCGCAGGTGCATATAGAGAAATATCAGATCAGGAGGGAAGCATATGTCAGAACCGCAGTTTGAACAGATAAAACTTGAGAATCAGCTTTGTTTTCCGCTGTATGCCTGCTCCCGTGAGGTCATCAAGCGATACCGTCCGTTTCTCGATGAAATCGGTCTGACCTACACGCAGTATGTGGCGATGATTGTCTTCTGGGAGGAGGATTCGATCTCGGTCAAGGAACTCGGGCGGCGGCTCTATCTTGATTCGGGCACACTGACGCCGGTGCTGAAAAGTCTCGAGCAGAAGGGCTATATCACACGCCGCCGCAGCACCGAGGATGAGCGCGTCCTGATTGCCGCGCTGACGCCGGAAGGCAGAAGTCTCGAGCATGCCGCAGCCGGCATCCCGCAGCAAATCTGCGGCTGTCTGCGGATGCAGCCGGAGGATGTCCGCCAGCTCCGCGGACTGCTCAGCAGGCTGCTCTCTGCAATCGAATCGGAAACCGAAAGGAAGTGACTCTGCATGACAACCCAGCAGCTAACATATGTGATTGCCGTGGCGGAATGCCAGAGCATCTCCAAGGCGGCAGAAAAGCTCTACGTCACACAGCCCTCACTCAGCCAGTATATCCACAGCATCGAAAAGCAGCTCGGCATGAAGCTCTTTGACCGTTCGCTGACACCGATCCAGCTGACCGATGCCGGCAGGCTTTATGTCGAATGGGCGCGCAAAATTCTCGCAATGGAAGAGAGCATGAACAATGCGATGTCCGATCTAATGGGACTGGAAACAGGCTCCGTCCGCATCGGTGCATCGCCGTTCCGCGTGCGCTGCCTGCTTGCACGGAGCATCGCCTCATTCCACGCAAAATACCCGGGCATACACCTGACGATTCAGGAGGCGGACATGAAGCAGCTCCGCGACAGTCTGACCGCCGGTGAAATTGATTTTGCAATCGGCACAGGCGAATTTGAGGAGAAGCAGTTTCATGTCGAATCGCTCGCAGATGAGCGTCTGTATCTCGCGGTCTCCCCTGCGCATCCGATCACATCGGCGCTGCCGGAGCCGCTCTCAGCCGATGATATCATTCACAGCACGGGACGCTATCTCCGCCAGCAGCCGCTCGATCTGACGGTCGTGCAGAAGGAGCCGTTCGTCGCGGCGAATGCCGGAGAATACGATCTCGATACGGTCAAGCGCGTCTGCCGGAAGTGCGGCTTCGAGCCGAATATTGCCTATACGGTGCAGACGATTGAAACGGTTTTTTCATTTGTCTGCTCGAATATGGGCATTGCGCTGCTGCCGGATTCGCTGATTTATTACGGCAACTTCCGCAATCATCCGTATTATTATTCGCTGCCGGATCATCTTGCATTATCGCAGATTTCGCTGATTTCGCGCAAGAATGCATTTCTGCCCAGAGCATCGACTGAATATGCACTGCTGCTGAAACAGCTTGTCGATGTCGGCACATGGCGCATGGGCTCGAATGTCCCGACCGGCGGCATGAATCTGCCGTGACAGTCCGCGCAATATTTTCCAAAATCTGAATAGAGGAGCTGAATCAATGATTCCGGAAACACTCCGTCAGCAGATCGCCGGAGAGACGCTGCATTCCTGCGGCAGCGGCATCCGCTGGCATTCGCTGCTCAATCAGCCGAAGCTCACGGTCGGTATGATCGGCGGCTCGGTGACACAGGGCTATTCCGCCGCCGGATTTTCTGCGCACGCCTATCCTGCGGCATTTGCAGAAGGACTGCGCTTACTCGGCTATGAGACGGACTATCATGTCTGCGCAGAGGCAGGCATGGGTTCCATGGAAGGCAATCTGCTCGCAGATACGCAGATTCTCGCATACAAGCCCGATCTTGTCATTCTTGAATTTGCAATCAATGAGACCACGCTCCGCCCGAGCGTCATGGCATTTGAAAGTCTGCTGCGCAAGCTGCTCTGTCAGCCGGAGCCGCCGGTTGTCTGCCTGCTGCTGCTCCGCAGCGCAAACGATTATTCCTGCGAGAGCTTCATGCTGCCGCTCGCGGCGCATTACGGACTCCCCTGCGTGCGGCTGCGCGCGGGTCTGAATCCTGCGCTGGAACGCGGCGAGCTGCAATGGGAAGATTACGGCGACAATGAGAGCCACCCGACCGACGACGGACAGCGTCTGCTCGCAGACTGTCTGCTGCATCTGATCCGGACAGCGCGTGAGCTGCCGGATGAACCCGCAAAACCGGTGCCGGAGCCGTGGCTGGATGCACCGTTCCAGAAGATGCAGTATGTGCTGCCGTCCGCTGATCTGCCGTATGTGAAAACCGATGCGGAGATTGTGCCGCGGAGGAATGCATCGTTCCCGTCGGCATGGCTGCTGCATCCGAAATCCGGCAGCATGCAGATCGAGACAGAATGCGAGACGCTGCTGCTGTTTTATGAGACACATCATTTGCCGGAATACGGTGCCTGCCGCATCACGGCAGACGGCGAACCGATGAATCCGCCGGTGCTGCACAGCAACTCAATCTACGGCTGGGGCAATGCACGGTTTGTGGTCGCGGTGCCGCCGGGAAAGCGCCGGATGCATTCTGTGACACTCGAACCGACCGAGGGCAATTTCTATCTCCTCGGCTTCGGACTTGTAAAATAATTTTTCAAAAAGCCGTAACCTTTTGCATGATTTGCGGTCTTAATAAGTAAGGACATGCCGCGTCACAGACAGAAAAATCCGAAGCCCTGAAAATTATGCCGGAAGGAGTGGAACCGTATGAAAAAGAACCGCATGATTTCTTTGCTGACAGCCGTCTCGCTGCTCTGCATGCCGCCGCTGCCCGTCTTTGCAGAATCCGCCGACGATGCGGGCAGTACCGTCACGCAGCCGACCGAAACCGACGTACCTGCTGACGAATCCGCAGCACAGCCTGCCGGTGATGCCGCAGATGATTATTCCGGCAGAATCGGCGACGATATCACATGGGAACTGAAAGACGGCGTCCTGACGCTGACCGGCACCGGCGCAACCTATTCCTATCCGAAGCGCGCTGCGTCACCGATCCGGATCAGCTACAAAAAGCTCATCATCAGCGAGGGCATCACCGAGCTCGGCGACAATATTTTACCTTCGACAGGCATCGAAACAGAGGCACCTGTCTTTCCCGATTCGCTGAAACGCATCGGCAGCAACAACTTTGCAAATAATTATTTCACACAGATCACGCTGCCGCCGCATCTGGAATCTATCGGCGAAGCCGCGTTTCAGCATTCTGACCGCGTCACAGAACTGGTTATTCCGGATTCCGTCAATGAGATCGGCAATAATGCCTTTTCCGGCTGTATGGTGCTCAAACAGATCACGCTGCCCGAGCGCAACATCCGCTTCGGCACCAGTGTCTTTTCCGGCTGCCGGAGACTGCAAGCGGTTCATCTGCCGGATGCCGTGACAGAGATTCCGTACTATATGTTCTATAACTGCCGCTCGCTGCAATCCGTGCATATTCCTGCAAGCTGCAAGCAAATCGGGCAGTATGCCTTCTCGCAGACAATTCTGTCGGAGGTCGAAATTCCGGCAAGTGTCAGAACGATCGCCTTCCGCGCTTTTGCAGAGTGCAAATATCTCAGTCAGATCACGATGCAGGAGGGCGTTGAATCGCTCGGCGAGGAATGCTTTGAGAAATGCCCCGCGCAGGAAATCCGCGTGCCGGAATCGGTGACATACATCGGCAAAAACTGCTTTTCGGATACGGCAGTCCGGACGCTGATTCTCCCGACGAACAAGGAGCTGTTTGTCGAGGAGGATGCACTGCCGGAGAACTGGCTGAAAACGCAGACCGGCTTTCTCATCCTCGGCGACGGCATCCTATATCAGTACCGCGATCAGGCAGAGCCTGTGGAATTTGACTCCTCAGACCGGTATGCCACATCCGGCAGAATGGGCGACGATATCACATGGAAATACGAGAATAATACGCTGTACCTGACCGGCACGGGCGCGACCTATTCTTATGAGGGCATGTACAATCCGCCCGCTTATATCAGTCTGATTGTTGACAAAATCGTGATTGGCGAAGGCATCACGGAAATAGGCGACTGTGCTTTTTTTGGTTTTTACGGATCGAGCCAGGGTTACACAGTGAAAACGGTTATATTTCCGGATTCACTGCGCCGGATCGGCAAATACAATTTTTACTGCGGAAATGCATTGCAGCAGCTCACACTGCCGCCGCATCTGGAATCCATCGGTGAAAGTGCTTTCTATTCTTCCGCCCTGACAGAACTGACAATTCCGGATTCCGTCAAAGAAATCGGCGAAAAAGCATTCGCCTTCTGTTCGCAGTTAAAAACGCTGCATCTGCCGGAAAGCCTGACCGAGATTCCGGAAGGCATGTGTCAGGGATGCAGTTCCCTTCGCAATATCAGCATTCCGGCAGGCTGCACGCGCATCGGTGCAAACGCATTCTGCGGCGCATCCATTACAGAAATCGACATTCCGGAAAGCGTCAGAGAGATCGGTGACAATGCCTTTTTGGACTGCATTCGTCTCAGCAAAATCACACTGCATGAGGGGCTTGAAAAGCTCGGAACCAGATGCTTCTATAACTGCCCCGCCGAAGATGTCACGATACCGGAATCTGTGAAGGAGATCGGCGAACATTGCTTCGGAATAAGTCAGTATCCGGATACTACTGCATCTTCGCGTCCGCAGGAGATCGGCGTCCGCACATCGGAGACAACATACACCACCGCTGTACCGGCTGCAAATCTGCCGCAGCCCGCGGCACAATCTGCCGCAGATGAAACATCCGGCAGGATCGGCGACAATATCACATGGGAATTCAAAGACGGCATCCTGACCCTCACCGGCACCGGCGCGACCGATTCCTTCAAGCGCAGACAGGATTCCCCGTTCTGGGAGCTCGGAACGCAGCTCAGCAAAATCATCATCGGCGAAGGCATCACGGAGCTCGGCGACAATGTGTTCCGGCTGACGGATGAGATCGCCACAGAGATCGTATTTCCGGATTCGCTGCGCCGCATCGGAGCATACAATTTCAACGCATATTCGCAGGAGGAGCTGAACCTTCCGCCGCATCTGGAATCTATCGGCGACAGCGCATTCTATATCACGCTGCATCTCAAAAAGCTCGTGATTCCGGATTCTGTCAAAGAGATCGGCGACGATGCGTTTGCCGATGCACAGGAACTGGAAGAGGTCATTCTGCCCGACACGGATATTCAGCTCAGAACCGGCGTGTTTTCAGGCTGTCCGCAGCTCAGGCGCGTGCATCTGCCCGTCGGCATGACCGAGATTCCCGACCGTTTCTTTGCATCATGCAGTTCACTGTGTGAAGTCAATCTTCCGCCGCAGATCACAAGCATCGGAACCGGCGCATTCTGCGGCACCGCATGCACGGCGCCGGACATTCCGGAGACAGTCAGAAAGATCAAAGAGAGCGCGTTTGCCGAATGCACCAAGCTGCGCAAAATCACGCTGCATGAAGGACTCGAAATGCTCGGCGATCATTGCTTTGAGCGATGCGCCGCCAAAGAAATCCGCGTGCCGGAATCGGTGAAATCCATCGGCGAAAGCTGCTTTCCGTCCTGCGTCGAAACGCTGATTCTCCCGTCGCATACGGAATTGCAGATCGAAGAAAATGCACTCCCGACCGAATGGCTGGAATCGCAGCGGGGCTTTCTCACGCTCGGCAACGGCATTCTCTATCAGTACCGCACCGACGCAGCCTCTGAGGAATTCGTCATTCCGGAGGGCATCCGGATCATTTATCCCGAGGCGATTCATGCAGAAGCCGTGAAATCCGTTATATTCCCCGAGAGCCTGCGGGAAATCCGCTCGAATGTACTCTGCAACAGCACAGCGGAGGTTCTCACGATTCCGGCAGGCACGGAGTACATCGCTGATGATGCATTCCGCACATGCCCGAATCTGAAACTGATCCGCGGCGAATACTATTCCGCGGCACATGTCTTTGCGCGCGATCATCAGATTCCGTTTGAAGCGCTGCATCCGGACAAATCCGCCGAAACGGACGCACCCGACAGCGAATCCGAGCTGCTCAGCTTCGGCAACAATCCGGGCATTTTCGGTGAGACATATGAAATGTCCGATGCATCCAAACAGACGCTGCAAAAATACACGCCGTACTCTCGGGCAGAAACCTTGCAGGAGGAACTTGGCAAGGCATGGAGCGGCTCCTGCTTCGGGCTCTCCACCGTGACAATCCTCGCAAAAGCCGGATTGCTGAAACCGGAAATGCTCGATCCTGCTGCGAAAACAATGCACGACGTCAAGCCGGATATGCAGGCAAAGGATATCATTAACTATTATCAGGCGACATCGGTGCTGACCACCATAAATTATTTTCAGAAATTTCCGAACGAGCGGACGCAGTTCCAGAAGCTCTGTCATGCGGTCCGCTGTGCGGAGGCGTATAACCTGAGCCGCATCCCCTTCCTGATTTCCATTCGCACCGCAAATGACGGCGGGCATGCCGTTGTCGGATACGGTCTGGAATCCGGCGAATGGACATGGAACGACCAGACCTATAACCGCCGCATCCGCATCTGGGACTCCAATTATGAGGGGCTCGATGACCGCTGCTGCATCTATTTCGACGATATCAGCCTGCGGTTCACACTGCCTGCATACGGCATCGTTTACAATCAGGATGCAGAAGCCGATCTCGGCGCGCTCACGCTGGTCTGCGATACGCCGCAGGCGCTCAATGAGGCACCGCATCCGGCAGTTTTCGTCCGCGGCGATCTCACCGGTGACGGCAATGTCAGCGCAGAGGATGCACAGCTTGCACTGACCGCATATACCGATGCACTCGCAGGCAAGACAATGCACCTGACCGCCGCACAGATCAGCGCCGGTGACGTGGACGGAAACGGTACGCTCAGTGTCGAGGACGCACAGTTCATCCTCCTCTATTACGCCGAGCGGGTCATCGCCGGAAACGAGATCACATGGGATGCGCTCCTGCCAAAGTAATGCGAGGCATTTTATATCATAATAAAATGAAGCCGCTGAAATCCCCGTAAAATCCGGATTTCAGCGGCATTTTCTATATTCTGAAAGGTGCGTATCATCTGCAAAAAAAAGCAGGCTGTGCCCTGACACAGCCTGTGGAGAAGGATGTTTGACCCCTTTTGCAGCGTGCCTGAGAGGAAGCACCCTGCTTTATCTGTCATAGAGTGGATTATTTGATCAGCGCACGCTTCATCAGCGTCAGGTCAATCGCGCTGATCTGCTTGTCACCGTTGAAATCCGCAAGCGCTGCCTGAGCTGCCGTCATGGTCTTCTCGGTCAGCAGATGCTTTTGCAGCACCGCCGCATCCGCCTTTGTCAGCTTGCCGTCACCGTCGAGATCGCCCTTTTCGCTTTCAGCGGGAATCTCCGCGCTGTCTGCCGGATACTCATATACAACCTCGACCTTCGTATATTTCACCGTGACCGCATCTTCAAGCTCTGCCTCCTGCTTCTCGGATGCCGACCACCACTGCTGCAATTCGATCTTGCCGTCTGCGACAACCGCCGCGACATCTTCCTTATCCTCGGTTTGCAGCGTGCCGTCGAATTCAACCGTTGCAGTCGAGCCGCTGCCGAGCTTGAGCGAATAGCCCTTGCTCGTCCAGAACTTCACGCCGTCCGGCGTCTTTGCGTTGATGCAGACCGCACAGCCTGCCGTTGCCCATGAAGAACCGCCGCTCGAAGTGACATCGCCCGTAATCACGATCTTTTTCAGATGCTCCGGATCGGTAATCGGAATCTCGACATAATCATTCTCATTGATGCGGTCCATCGGATCATCGTAAACCGTCGATTTTTCGATCTTTTCCTCTTGCTTTGCGTTTTCAAATGCCTCTGCATTCTCTGCAAAGACGATCATCGCAGCGCAGTATGCAGGCAGCTTGATGCTCGCCTTGCCGCCGCTGACATCCGAAATCCCTAGCAGCTTGATATCCGTTGAATCCTTCGTAACCGCATAAACGGCAGCCTTCTGATAGGTCTTTGCAGCGCCCTTGAGCGAGATCACTGCATTCTCCTCATCGGTCAGGCTCTTGTTCGTCACCATGACCGTGACGGCGGATGCATCCTTGGTTTTCGCAGCATAGACGCTGGATTTCGAGACATCCTCGGATGTTGCAGGCATGAGCGTATCGCCGAAGCAGCCGCCGCTGCCGTCATAATTCGTATACAGATTCAGACCGGAGAGGATGTAGCCGCTGCCGCCCCAGAGCGATGCAAAATACACATTCGCATCTGCATAGCAGCCGAGTGCCTCTGCCTGCGCGATGGCACCGGAAGGCTCCTCGTCACCGCCGAAATTATACTCTGTGATTGCGAGCTTTGTGCCCGGATAATATTTGTCAATCGAAGCCTGCACGGTCGGCAGGATCGGGATATTCTCCGTGCACCACTGACCGATCCAGCTGTTCTCGACAAAGCCCTTTTCATAGAGCGTCCGGACAGATTGCAGTCTGTCCGCCGTGCCGTTGCGGCAGGATTCGGAATAATAGTGAATATCGAGCACATCCAGCAGACGGACGCCTGCCTTCTCCGATGCCTGCTTCATGCTCTCAAGATAATAATCGAGATACCAGTGATAGCCGCCCTCGGCTTTCAGCGTTTCCCATTCGGTGCTGCTGTCATCATCGGCAAGATGATCGTATGCGGTATAGCCGTAGAGCGACGGTCCGAAAATCTCCGCCTTCGGATCGAGCTTTTTGACGGCTGCTGCCATTTCGACCGATTTCTCGCTCAGCTCTTTGATGCCGACCGGCTGCGGATGCATCCGCGGATGCGTACTGCTCCAGAGCGCCGGTTCATTGTCCAGCGAATAGCCCTGAATGCCGGTCTTTGCCTGCGAATCGCCGAGCTTTTTGATGATGTAGTTCACATACTCATCCATATAGACAACGTCATCAGTGAGATCGGGTTCATCGGCAAATGCGCTGCCCTTGACTGCCTTGACCTCATGCCAGCGCTTCGACGGTGCAGCCTCGTCCTCCTTGACCGTGCCGTCCTTATCCGCTGCGGCATAGCCTGCAAGCTGCAAAGTTGTCAGCTTATAGTCCACGCCGTACTTTGCCGCCTCCTTTGAGAGCTGCTGCACGCAGTCCGCCGGTGCATCCGACGTCGAAAGATTGTTGTCGGAGCTGTGCTTCCAGTCTGCGCCTGCATTGGATGCATTGTTCTCCCAGTTGTAGGCGGTCATGCGGTTGCCGCCCTGCCGGAGCGCCGTCGTCCGGACCTTTTTCAGATCGTCCTGATGGCTGTATTCATTGATGCCGAAGATATACGGGCTGATTGCCTTGCCGCTGCCGGAAAGGTCAACGGTAATGTTCATATCATAGCTGCCGGCAGCCGATACCGCCGGCATACTAACAGACGCCGATGACGCGAGCATCGCAAGCGCCGTCAGAAAGGTGAGTGCTTTTTTCATTCGGATTCCCCCTGATCGGTTTCATAGTTCATCGTCCTCCCAGTTCGGGAGCGGTTCGATATCCTCTGTCTCGAAGTCGCGGAATGCGCCCCTGTGCCAGAGATCGACCCCCGGATTGATATTGCGGATATAGTTTGTAATGGTCTTCGCAAGAATCAGCAGCATCGTCAGCGGAATCTTATGCGTATTGCCGTAGAGGAAACGGTCTGCGGCAATATCCGCCTTCATGCGCCATACCAGACCGAACCGCTCCATGCGGTTCAATATCCGGCGGACCTCCTCAACCGGAAGCCCGAGATTCTTTGCGATCCCGTCTGCCGTATACATCTGATTGCGCGCGCCGTTTCCGAGATATGCAACCATGCGCAGTGCATTCTCGTCTGCAAGCGTATAAAACAGGCGCCGCATAGACAGCGTATCGCCGAGATACGGACCGATCCCCTCCTCCGGCACCTCCAGAAAACAGGCGTACCGCAGGTCGGAATCCAGACGCATCAGCACCTGCTCCGTATCGGCTTTCAGAACGGCAAAGGTCTCGCAGGCGAAGTCCTCCGGCAGTCTGCCGACCGACTCCCATGAGGGATGATAGGTGCAGACCGCGGTGTACATCATCCGCATAAAGAGCGCAGGTCTCTGCTTCGGAGATGCGCTCCGGAACGCCCGGCTGACCGCCGTTTCCAGATCCGGCTCATCCTCGGAAAAATCACGCCCGAACAATGTATCCAGCGAGATATTCAGCGTATCCGCAAGCCGCACGAGCAGCGCGGCATCCGGAAAGCTGTTCTTTTCCCATTTTGAGACTGCCTGAGCGGAAACATTCATTCTGCCGGCAAGCTGTTCCTGTGTCAGTCCCAGCTCCTTTCTGCGTTTCGCAAGATTGGAATGGAAGTCATTTGCTTTCATAGCATTTACCCGTACCGAAACGCAGCGGAACAAATAGAAGGGGTATCCGTTCGGCGTCTGCAATCGGCTTTTTTCCTTTCCCGATAAGATTGTAACATAGTTTGCGGTTGAGTGCAAGCGAATAATCCTTGTATTCTTTCAACCACAGCATGCACGGCTCAACTCAAAGTTGTGCCGTAATTCAAGTATAGCACATTTCCTTCCGGAATGCAAGACAAAAAGAAGAGAGATAATAGAAGGGAGGAGAGAGGAAGGAGGAGTGAGAAGTGAGGAAGGAGGATGAAAAAAGCGCCGCACTCCGGAATCGCTCCGAAGTGCGGCGTTTGGAATTCTTATGCCATTGCATCAATGCTCTTCATGGAAGAAATACGGCAGAATATCGTAGATGTAGTGACGGACATTTGCCCACCAGTGGATTCCGCCCGGACGGACGAGGTAATAGAAATTGCCCTGCGACAAATCCGAGGTGTAAATATACTCCGGATGCTTCTTCATCTCCTCAATCTGCGGCGTCATGTTCGGATACGCGATATCATCAGAACCGGTCGCGCAGAAAATGAAATATTCATTCGGCTGCAAGCCGGAATCCTGAATCGCCTTCGTGATAATATCCGCCTTCTGCTGCGTTGACCAGTTGCCGACACGGTAATCACCGGAAAGCGGCATATAATACGCACAGATATCCAGATTGTGACAGAGTACGCCCCATGTCGAAACAGAGCCCATAGAGAAGCCGCCGTATGCACGGTGATAGCGCGACGCCTGCAAATCCTCAATCGACGTCGATTTTGCATACGTCGAATATTTGCCCTCGACAAACGGTACGACCTTATCACGGAACTCGGTATAGAACTTATCCGCGCCGGTCTGATTCCATGTCGGCGTAACAATGAGCATCGGCTCCATTTCGCCGTTCTCGATCATATGGTCAAAGATGAGCTGCATCATCGTGTCATCCTGGAAGAACAGTGTTCTTTCGTTCTCACCGCCGCCGTGCAGCAGATAGAAGATGTTGTACTGCTTGCTTTCGTCATAGCCGTAGGGCACATAGACATACAGCCGATTCTGACCGGTCGTGCCGTTGTAGTATTCCTCAACAACCGTGCCCTGATGCGCTGCCGGCTCCTGTAAATATTTCTTCTCATCAAACGGATGATACTGCAAATTCGGGTCATAGTCAAACGGCTCAACCGGCGGCTTTTCCGGTTCGACCTTCTCCGGATATTCCGCGGTCTGTCCGGTCAGATACTGCACATACCAGCGGATATCATCCTCGGTGACAACGCCGTTCTGATTGACATCCGCTGCTTTGAGCATCTTCTTATTCGGGAAATCCTTGCCGCTGTACTGCTTTGCGAGCGTCAGATCGGCTGCCGTGATCGCGCCGTCATAATCTGCATCGCCGAGCGTAAACTGCACGGGCTTGGGTCCCTCGATCACGGTACCTGCCGGTGCACAGATCGCCTCGTCGATAAAGAAGCTGCCGCTGCCCTTGAGCGTTTCCACATAGAGCACCGGATCGGTCGCATCTGCGGGCAGCTTGTAATCGGTTTTGGCAAGCTGCACATAGCCGCCGCTCATGGTTTCAGCCTGCGCCAGATGATCGTAGACCGCCTCACCGGAAGCATCCTTATACGCAACCGAAAGCTGGAAGGTCTGGGTTTCCGCGCCGGACTCATACTCGACGCAGACCGAAATGCTGTAGGATGTGCCCGGCTCGCAGATCGAGCTGAGCGATTTCTCCGGTCCGTTCCATGCATCCGATCTGCCGGAAACAAACAGCGCGCCGTTGCCTTCATAGGGCATGTCGCTGCTCGTTTTGACCGTGCAGCCGCCGCGTCCTGTCCAGCCGCCGTCGCCGGATTCAAAGGTATCATGGAAGATGAATGCTGCGTCATCCGCTGCAAAGCCCTGCATCGGGAATGCACTCACGGACGACAGTGTGACGGCGCTGACAAGCAGTGCAGCCGACAGTTTGCCTGTACGCTTTCTGATAAACATATTCTATTTCCCCTTTACAAAAAATAAAACAATATATTTTTCTTCGGAACTATACTTATAGTGTTCCTTATTTTGATTATAACACATTGTAATATATAATCAACTGGAAAAATTGCAGATTTTCTGGATATGCTGCACCAGTTATCGCCGCTGTTTCGCGGTTTTCACAGTATTTGAGAAGTTGTCGAGGCTGACCGCAAGAAATGAGAAGGCGTTGTTGAAAACATCCCGCGCTGTGTTTTTTGCATGATAGACGGATTTTGCGGCAATCTGTACGTGTTCTCATCACCTTGCATAAATCGCTCTTGTTGGGATTGTGCAGAGCGCCGGAATATTTGACATAATTTGGAAATAGTATTGACATTCTTTTGTAACCGGTGTATAATGGTGACAGATTTCGCGGTTCGCCCGCAGGAATTTTGTTGATATGCTATATTGCACAGTACAAGATTGCAATCCGACATATCACTTGTATGAAAGATTGCAGGATTTACCGTACAGGCTGAAAACCTGTCCAGCCGTAAGCCGTCCGATGTTAAAGGAGCCACACGATGAAGAGAATCTCTGTGAAGCTGATTTCCGCTTTTCTGGCGGGCGCGACCGGATTGATTTCTTGCTCCGGTCTGTCCGTTCCGATCTGCACAAGCGCCGACACGACATATGAATATGCCGAGTTTCCGCTGCGCACGATGTGCGTCACGCAGCTGGCATTCGAGGACGGAAAAACCGGCTCCCACAAGAATTCCTATCATATTGATTGCAGCGGAAAATACGAGGAATTTGCCGTTGCACCGTTCACCGGCAAGGTTGTCTATGCAACGGACAATTACGGACTGGTACTCTTTCAGAGCTGCGATCCCGTCTACTATGCAGACGGCAGTCTCGATTACATGACCGTCATTTTCATGCACTGCGCCAATACCGATGAGCTCGGAAAGCTCCGGACCGCCGGTACGGTTGTGCCGCAGGGTGACGATCTGGTTCGCTGCGGCGGCATCGGCAAGAACGGCGAGGAGGAGTACGTCAAGCATTACGATATCGGCGTACACAGAGGACAGCTCTCAACGCCGAACGATGATCCGGCGGCAGGCGGTTATTACAGCCGGCTCGGCAATATCTACCCCTTCGAGGGACTGTATGTCAACCCCGAGCTGACCGTCAATATCGTGAACTGGGGCAAGCTCGCAAGCGGCAATCAGCTCACGAAAGGCTCCTACGCCGACTGGAAAAACTGCTGGGTTCTGCTCGGACAGGATGCACCGGCAGCAGCAGTCACAACAACAGCACCCGCCGCGACTACGGCGCCCGTCACGACAGCGGCTCCGGCTGCCACGACTTCCACCGTGACGTCCGCAGCAGACAAGCTAACGCCCGAAAAACCGCTGGTCTCCGTCAGCAGCGACGATCAGGTCGTGATTTCCTATCAGGAATGCGAAAACGCAACCTACTATAATGTCCGCGTTTACAACAGCACCAGCAGACAGGTTGCCTACTGCGTCGGCGTCTGCGAGGATGCCAATGCGTTCAATGAATGCAGAATGTTTACCGATACCAGTCTTTCGCAGGTGTTCGCACCGGGCTCCTATTACGTCCGCGTGACGGCAGTCAACAAGGCAGACGGTACGGTCGCCGCTTCGGATGCGGTTCCGTTTGAGGTTGAGCTGCCCGAATTTGCAGGCAGCGGCGATCTCGACGGCAATGCGATTGTCAATGCCGCAGATATCAGCCTGATGATGCGCTGCATCGGCGGCAATGCCGATCTGAAACCGGCTGTCATGCAGGCTGCGGATATGAATTTTGACGGTGTGCTCAATGCTGCCGACCTCACGGTTCTCAAGCGAATTGTCATGCAGGCAGCCGCATAATCCGCGGAATGACAGATATGATTCAGCCGGTCCCGAACGGGACCGGTTGTTTTTGATACACGGATTCCCGATGCATGCGTGCATGTTGTGATATCCGGACTATCATTTTTGTACAAAAGAAAGGAAAACCGGACTTTTTTGTGATTGACAATCCTGCTGTTATCATGTATAATAAAATCAGAGGATTCTGTCATTGAGGGCGGCAGGATGCTCTGTGTACCGAATGACTATATATTTCAGGAGGGGTTTATCATGCAAAAACAGAGGCGATTTCCAAAGGCAGCCGCGTTGCTTGCCGCAGCCGTACTAACAGCCGGTCTGCCGCTGTCTCCGAGATCCGGCGCCGTATTTTCTGCGCCGCTGACTGCATATGCAGACGAGGAATATACCACGCTCGAAAACAGTCAGTTCTCATACAAAAAATACGCAGACCATATCGAAATCATGTTCCCGACCGATGCCACACGGAAAGCATCCGTGCTCGAAATTCCGGATCAGATCGACAGCCTGCCGGTCACCGGAATCGACATTTACGGCTTCCAGCTTTGCGAAATGAAAACGGTCAAATTTCCGGATACACTCGTGGAAATCGGTCCGTATGCATTTTCAAACTGCCCGAATCTCGAATCTGTCACATTTCCGGACAGTATTCAAAAGGTCGGGTTCCAGTCCTTCCGGGATAACCCGAAGCTGACAGAGATCAATTTCCCCGATCATCTGGTCAAGACCGGCGACTTTACCTTTGATGAGACACCGTGGCTCGAAGCACAGCGAAAGAAGGACCCGCTCGTCATCATCAACGGCGCGGTCATTGACGGCAGAAGCTGCGAGGGCAAGGTCACCGTTCCCTCCGGCGTCAAATATGTTGCGTCGGGCGCATTCTCCCGCAATACGAAGATTACCTCGGTTGTGTTCCCGCAGAGCGTCACGGAAATCTGCGACAATACCTTCTGGTACTGCGAGAACCTGACCTCTGCCGAGCTCGAAGGCGCAGAGACACTCGGCTTCGGCGTCTTCGCTGCATGCAATAAGCTGACCGATCTGAAAATTTCCGGCAAGCTCAAATCTATCGACGGCTATTCCTTCTGCGATAACACTGCTTCGGCGACGATCACCTTCTACGGCAGCGAATCGGCGTGGCGCGCAGTCGAAAAGCCCGAAAACGATCCGTTCCTCCAGAAAGCAAAGATGATCTTTGACGAGAGCCATATCTCAGAGCCCGAGGAGGTCGAGGGCGATCTCACCGGCGACGGCAAATGCAGCATTGCGGACGCGGTCATGCTCCAGAAATATCTGCTGACCTCCGGCACGCTGACCGCCGATCAGGCGAAGGCTGCCGACATCAACAAGGATCAGCAGCTCGATTCCGCTGACCTCAGCCGCCTCAAAAAGCTGATTCTCGGAAACCAGTAAGACAATCCAATCATACTAAAAATACTGCCCCGAAGCATCCGCATTACGCTTCGGGGCAGTTTGATTTTGCGTGGGGGGGGCGGCAAAGCCCCATAAACTGAAAGCTCCCTTCGCAGGGAGCTTTTTCAGCGTATCGGGTTTAATTGAGACAGATGCGGTTTCTGCCGTCGGTCTTTGCGTTATAGAGCGCCTGATCGGCACGCTCAAACCACGATTCGAGTACATCCTCGCGGCGCAGCATCGTCGCACCGACACTGCATGTAATCGAGCCGACGCCCGCAAAGCTGCCCTCTTCAACGGCAAGGCGGAGCGCTTCGGAAGTCTGCTTCAGATTTTCCTCATCCGTGTCGTACAGCACAGCGGCAAATTCTTCACCGCCCCAGCGTCCGACTGCGGCATTTCTGTCCTTGAGCGCCTCATTGATGATCTCTGCAAAATGCTTCAGCGTTGTATCGCCGACTGCATGACCGAAGCGGTCATTCACACTTTTGAAATGGTCGATATCGAGAATCATCAGACCGATCGGCGTACCGTCCTTATGCGCCTGCTCCATCGCATTGCAGATTTCGGTTTCAATTCGTCCGTGATTGAAAATCTGCGTCAGCGGGTCTCTTGAAGCGAGTTCCTCGTACTGCTTCAGCGTTGCCTTCATGCTCATGGTCGTCTCGTGGATATTCTGCACCATATAAACAAAACGGAAGTCGTTTTCGTTATTGGTCTCCATGCGGCTGAAAATCAGCTTCGACCAGTTGAAAACACCGTCCAGATTCATCATCCGGACATCAAACGATTCGACATGCCCCGGCTTGAAATGCGCACGCAGATATTCCGGTGAGGAACGCTCCATGAAAAGCGCCTTATCATCCTCCCAGATCATATTGACGATCATATCGCGCCATCCGGAATAGCTGATATCATAATTCAGTGCGTCGTCCGAGACCTCAGTCAGGGACACGCTGCTTGTTGTATCACGCACAAGATCAAATGCCATGGTAAACACATAGATGTTATTCTGGATCGTGCTGACCTTGTTTTCGGTTTCTTCATCCTTCTCCTTGACGCTCTCATCAAGCTCATCGAGCAGGAACAGATACCGGTCTTCATCGCCGACCGGCTGTACGGACATCTGCACAAGATGCGGAATCTCGCCGAGAATCAGCTTTAACCGCTTGCTGTATTTACCGGCAAATTTACTCATATTCGGCACAAATACATTGTAGTTATCCGCGATCTCTCTGCCGTCTGCACTGTAATGGAACCACAGCGTCCGTACCAGCTCTTCGTAGGTGCCGCTCTCTGCAATCACATCCTGAAAGATGCCTCTCCGCACCAAAGCCCGATAGGTATCGGCGGCTCTGTCCGCAATCAGAACTGCGCCGACCGATTTCCCGTAATAATCCAACGCCTGCTCAAATGTGACATCATTGATACTTTGCATAACACACCATCCTTCTTTTTTGAGTCATTCCATGAATGTCCGGCTGTTTGAACGCGCCGGTGATAACAGATGCCTATATTATAGCACATCGCATAGAAAAATTCAATAGGTAAACGAAAATAATAAGATTCAGCTGTCAATCATACAAAATCAGCCGCTGTATATCATGAAATGTGCATTGCCGGCAGCCTCCTTTCAAGGTGAGATATAATGTACATAATTATTATATCACAGATCACGATTTTTGTCAAGTATGTATACAAACTGTATCATATTGCTGTGAATTTATCTTTTGTATAACAGACAAAACCCGCCCGTGCAGGGCGCGGCTCCGATTCTGCACCGAAGTGCGAACCATAAAACCATAGGATTATGCTCGTCTTTGGCTGCGCCATTGGGGCTGGCGTCGGAGAGCCGCCTCGATTGAACTGAGCAACGACCTGTCACGCAAAATGAGCGAAAGAAAGGCGAAGCAAAATGGAAGCGGGCACTGCCCGCTTTGCAATATCAATCAGATTTGCCGCAATATATGACATATAAAATGCAAATCTCCGCAATAATCGGGCTGTAGAGGCACTGTTCCTGCTTGCAATCTGCGGCGGAAAATGATATAATAATATCGTTCAGCGCTCCGATTCAGGGAGCACCGCCTATTGCAAAAGGAGTATTTATGAAACTGACGCGCTACACATCCGCACTGGCAGCTTTCCTGCTGCTGACCGCCGCAGCACAGTCCATTCCGGTCTCGGCATTCCCCGCTCCTGCCGTCCGCTCCGGCATTGCCGCAGAAGAAGACACGGCACCGGCTGACGAAACGCAGAAACCGCTCGCCGAGGGCACAATCGGCGAAACGATCACATGGACACTCGATGCAGAGGGAACTCTCACGATCACCGGCTCCGGCGATATGGCTGCCGGTACGGGCAATCTCTTCGGCTCCAATGCCGGAAAGATCAAAAAAGCTGTCATCAAAAATGCAGATAGCAAAAACGTGATCACCGCAATCGGCGCTGCACTGTTCAAGAACTGTATCGCGCTCGCAGACGTCACGCTCCCGAGCACCGTCACAACAATCGGCTCTGAAGCGTTTTTAAGCTGCACTGCCTTGCAGAAGATCACGCTGCCGGACACGCTGCAATCCATCGGCGCGAGCGCATTCGCTTACAGCGGGCTGACCGAAGTCAATCTCCCGGGCTGTACAATCGGCAATGCGGCATTCTACGGCTGCGCATCGCTGAAAAACGTGACAATCGGCGAGGGTACCGAGCTGCTCCCTTCCGAATGCTTCCGCAAGTGCACCGCACTGGAAACCGTCACGCTGCCGGATTCGCTGAAAGAAATCGCCTGCGGCGGATATTCCGAGCAGGGTGCATTCAGTGAATGCGCCGCGCTGAAAAAGGTCTCAATCGGTAAGAGCATCGAGAAGATCAATCAATATGCTTTCCGCACGACCGGCGAAGGACTTGAAATCACCTTCCGCGAAGGCGTCACGGCGATTCCGGCAAACAGCTTCAAAAACCGCACCGAGCTTGCAAAGGTCATTCTGCCCGATACGCTGACCGCAATCGGGCAGGAAGCGTTCTGCGGCTGTTCGGCGCTGACGGACTGCGTATTCCCCGAATCGCTCAAGGAGATCGGCAGCAGCGCTTTCTACGAAAGCGGTCTGACCGAAGCGGTACTCCCCGGCTGTACGCTCGGAAACGCTGCATTCTATGGCAGCAAATCGCTGAAAACCGTGACAATCGGCGAAGGTACCGAGCTGATTCCCTCTGACTGCTTCCGCAAGTGTACCGCACTGGAATCCGTCACGCTGCCGGATTCGCTGAAAGAGATCGGCTGCGGCGGATACTCCGAGCAGGGTGCATTCGCGGAGTGTCAGGTGCTTGCAGATGTCACACTCGGCAGGAGCATGGAGAAGATCAATCAAAATGCATTCCGCACAGTCAGTGAGGATCTGACGGTCACATTCCGCGAGGGCATCACGGCGATTCCGGATCATATGCTCGACAAAACCGCTGTCTCGAAGCTCATCCTGCCGAAATCGGTTGCAGAGATCGGTCCGGATGCGGTTTCCGGATGCAGCAGCTTGCAGGAAATCGTGATCAGCGCGGCAGACTGCAAGATCGAAGATTCGGAAAAGACGATTCCGGCATCCGCTGTCATTACGGCGGCAGAGGGCAGCACCGCACAGCAATATGCCAAAAAATATGAGCGCGCATTCAAGGAAGACCTGCTGCCCGGCGATCTGAACGGCGACAAGGTCATCAGCGCGGACGATGCGCAGCTCGTACTGACCGCTTATACCGAGGCGCTCGCAGGCATGGAAATGAACCTGACCGCGGCGCAGATCAAAGCCGGAGACATCGACGGCAACGGCATCATCAGCGTCGAGGATGCACAGTATATCCTCACCTACTACACCGAAAATACCGTCGCCGGAAAGGATATCACATGGGATGATATTCTCCCGAAGAAGGATACAAAAGCATAATACAAGCAGAGGGCGCGACGACTGACCGCGCCCTCTGTTTTTTGTCTTCCGCTGCATTTCACATAGTTTTCATAGTAACATAACGGGGCGTTCACCCGTTTTCAGCGTCAGTTCAGCAAGCTCCGGTATAATGGCATACGGAAAGAGGTGATACTATGGATTTCAGACACGAAATAAAGCATCTGATTAACTATTCCGATCTTCTGACGATCCGGCAAAGGCTCTATGCGGTCGCCTATCCCGACCCGCACGCAATCGCGGGAAAATATTTGATCCGCAGTCTGTACTTCGACAATGCAGCCGACAAAGCTCTCATGGAGAAAATAAACGGTCTGCCGGTGCATGAGAAATTCCGCATCCGCTGCTATAACGGCGATGCATCGGTCATTCATCTGGAAAAGAAAAGCAAGGTCAATTCTCTGGGCAGCAAGCAGAGCGCATCGCTCACGGCGGAGCAGGTTCAGCGCATCATCGACGGCGATACCGTATGGATGCCGGATACCGGCGTGCCGCTGATACAGGAGCTGTATTTCAAAATGAAAACACAGGGACTTGCTCCGAAAACAATCGTCGATTATACCAGAGAACCGTTCATCTATCCTGCCGGAAATGTCCGCGTGACGCTCGATTACAATGTCCGCAGCGGCATGCGGTGCACCGATTTCCTGAATCCGGACTGCGTGACGGTTCCGGTTTCGGATGCGATCATATTAGAAATCAAGTGGGACGGCTTTCTGCCGGATATCATCCGCGACGCGGTATCCCTTGCAGACAGGCGCGAGGGTGCGTTTTCCAAATATGCAGCCTGCCGAATTTACGGATAACAAAGGAGAAAAATAACCATGAGTTTCAGCGATGTATTCAAATCCAATTTTCTTGAGAATGTCACGAGCGTCAGCGTGTTCGATATGTTTCTTGCGATTGTGCTGGCGTTCGGACTCGGCATGTTCATCTTCCTCGTCTATAAGAAGACCTATTCCGGCGTGATGTATTCCTCCAGCTTCGGCACGACGCTCATCGCGCTGACCATGATTACGACCGTCGTGATTCTTGCCGTGACAAGCAATGTCGTGCTGTCGCTCGGTATGGTCGGCGCCCTGTCGATTGTCCGTTTCCGCACGGCGATCAAGGAGCCGCTCGATATCGCGTTTCTGTTCTGGTCGATTGCGGTCGGTATTGTTCTGGCGGCAGGCATGATCCCGCTTGCAGTTGTCGGCAGCGTCATCATCGGCATCATTCTGCTCGTATTCGTCAACCGCAAATCGCATAAGAACCCGTATATCGTTGTCATCCGCTGCGACGGTCATGACAGCGAAACCAAGGCAAAGGCATATCTCGAAGGAAACACCGAGCGCTGCGTCGTCAAGAGCAAATCCGCACAGAAGGGCTTTGTCGAGCTGAATCTCGAGGTCCGCTTAAAAGACGACAACACCGACTTTGTCAATACGCTCAGCAATATGGAAGGCGTCAGCAGCGCGGTGCTCGTCAGCTACAACGGCGACTATATGGCATAAGGATGTGATACCATGTCAGCACATAAAAGCATTGACAAAATCTGCATTGTGATTACCGCGCTGACGCTGCTGCTGACCGTGCTCTTCTGCAACGGGCAGGCGTTCGGTATCGGAATCAAAGCGCATGCAGCAGGCTATGAAAACCGGCTGTTTGACCGCAGCAGAGTGCATGAGCTGGATATCGTCATGAACGACTGGGAAAGCTTTCTGGAAACCTGCGAGAACGAAGAATATTCGCCCTGTGCGGTTGTGATCGACGGAGAAACCGTCCGGAATATCGGCATCCGCGCCAAGGGCAATACCTCACTGAGCTCCGTCCGGAACATGAACAGCAGCCGCTACAGCTTCAAAATCGAGTTCGATCAGTATGAAAACGGCAAGTCCTATCACGGGCTCGACAAGCTCTGCCTGAACAATATCATTCAGGATAATACCTATATGAAGGATTATCTTGCCTATTCGCTGATGTATGATTTCGGCGTGGATGCGCCGCTTTGCAGCTTCGTCTATATCACGGTCAACGGTGAGGACTGGGGACTGTATCTTGCTGTGGAGGCAATCGAGGATTCGTTCCTCTCCCGCAATTACGGCAGCGGCAGCGGCGATCTCTATAAGCCGGATGCCATGAGCTTCGGCGGCGGCAGAGGCAACGGCAAGGATTTCCGCATGAGCGAATTTATGGAGCAGAATGATTCGGATACCGATTCGGATGCAAAGCAGCAGAACGATTCCGGACAGCGCGGTCAGCACCGCGGACGGCCGGATTTCGGCGGCGGTGAGATGCCCGATTTCGGGAATTTTGATTTCGGAAACATGCCGGACTTCGGTGATAGACAGCAGTTTGATGCGGAGAATATGCCGGAGGATTTTGACCCTTCCGAGATGTTCGGGAAAGAGGGCGGCATGCCCGATTTCGGCGGCGGAGAAGGCGGCAAAGGCGGCTTCGGCGGCGGCTTCGGCATGGGCAGCAGCGATGTCAAGCTGCAATATACCGATGATGAAATCAGCAGCTATTCCAATATTTTCAACAATGCAAAAACAACCGTCACGGAAGCCGATCAGAAGCGCCTGATTGCTTCACTGAAGGCGCTCTCGGAGCAGAGCGACCTCGAAAGCACTGTCGATACCGATGAGGTTCTGCGGTATTTCGTCGTGCATCTGTTCCTGCAAAACGGCGACAGCTATACCGGTCAGATGATTCACAATTACTATCTCTATGAGCAGAACGGTCAGCTTTCGATGATTCCGTGGGACTACAATCTGGCTTACGGTTCATTCAGCGGCGGCAATGCATCCTCGTCGGTCAATGCACCGATTGATACACCGCTTTCCGGTGATATGAGCGACCGCCCGATGCTCGCATGGATTTTCGATAACGAGACCTACCTTGCACAGTATCATCAGCTTTTCAGCGAATTCATCAACAGCATGGATTTTGAGCAGCTGATTACCGATACGGCGGCGATGATTGATTCGTATGTACAGAAGGACCCGACGAAATTCTGTACCTATGAGGATTATCAGAAGGGTGTCGCTGCAATCAAATCGTTCTGCACGCTGCGTGCGGAGAGCGTCAAGGGACAGCTCAGCGGCACGATTCCTTCCACAACCGAAGGACAGCGTTCCGACAGCAGCGCACTGATTGAAACCGGCGACCTCAATATCTCCGATATGGGCTCTATGGGCATGGGCGGCGGCTTCGGCGGCAAGGGCGGCAATTCCTTCGGCAAACGCAGCCGCTCCGGCGAGCAGGCGGAGGATGATGCGGCAGATTCGTCTGCAAAGACAGCACAGACCGCCGTCTCCGCGCTGTCATTCAACAGCCTGCACAGCATTGCGCCGCAGACGCTGGCAGATACGCAGGATTCCGGTGACAGACCTGCACGCGGCAGCAAACAGGGTGGCGGCAGACCGGACTTCGGCGGCGGCGGACGCCCTGATTTCGGCGGGCAGGCGCCCGAGGGCTTTGACCCTGAGAATATGCCCGAGGACTTTTCATTCGGCAATATGCCGGAAGGCTTCGACCCCGAGAATATGCCTTCGGATTTTGCAAACGGCAATCCGAAGGAAGGCGCTGACACAAACGAGCTGCCGGAAGGAAATCAGGCAGACAGGCAATCTGAGAATGACGGCTCAGATCATCAGCCGGAAAAGCCTGCATCCGATGAACAATCCGCAGATCCCTCCGGTCAGGCAGAGCGTTCAGAGCAAAGCAGACCGCAGTTCGGCAGCTTTCCGGATATGAATGCCGCACCGCAGAATCAAACAACTGCATATATCCTGCTCGGCGTATCGGCTCTGATCCTGCTGCTCGGGCTCGGATTTGCACTCAAATTCAAGCGATAACAAAAGCCCTGCACGCTTCCACAGCGCGCAGGGCTGATCTTTTATTCTTCCGGAATTCCTGCTGCAAGACGGAAGGAGCCGTCCCCGAGCTTTGCAAGGATTTCCTCATAGGGCATCGGCTTGCCGTAGAAGTAACCCTGCTGTCTGCCGCAGCCTGCCTCCCGCAGAAACCGCGCAACCTCCTCCGTCTCAACGCCCTCAGCGAGCGTTTTCATATCGAGCTTGTCCGCCAGCGCAATGATTGTCTCAACAATCTTCCGCGCATTTTTGTTATCGTGAAATCCTCGCAGAAATTCCATATCGAGCTTGAGCAGATCAAACTGAAAATCCTTCAGGACATTGAGCGAGGAATATCCGGCGCCGAAATCATCCAGCCAGACCAGATAGCCCTTCTCATGCAGCACGCCGATTGCTTTTTTCAGTCCGTCCACATCGTTTGTCAGGGCGCTTTCGGTGATCTCCACATGCAGATATTCCTTCGGGATGTCATATTGCTGCACGAGCTTCTCCAGCTCACCGACGGCATCCATCAGCTCAAAATCCAGTCGGGAGAAATTCAAAGAAACCGGCAGCGCAGGCTTGCCGCTGTCAAGACACTCGCGGATGCCTCTGCATACCTGTTCGTAGATGCACAGATCGAGCTTGTGAATCTGTCTGCCCTCTTCGAGCACCGGAACAAAGACGCCCGGAGACATAAAGCCCTTCTCGGGGTCGATCCAGCGTGCCAGTGCCTCACAGCCGCAGACCGTGCCGTCATCCGACCGCACAACAGGCTGATAGTACACCTTGATATGCCCTGCCTTCACAGCCCGTTCGACATTGTTCAGCACATACTGCTTCATGCTGTATTCGCTGCTCATTTTGGCGTCATACTCCGAGAAAAACTGCTCGCCGGTTTTGATCTGCTTCACTGCATACCGTGCACGGTCAACGGCAAACCGCGCACTGCGGTCCGCCTGCTCCGAACGGAATGCACCGAGGCGCACATTCAGATAGGTCTCCTCCGGATAGGCTGCCCGAATCCAGTCGCGGATTTTTTCTGCACGCGCAAGGAAATCGTCTGCCGTTGTCAGAACACAGAAGCAGTCGCCGGATTCTCTTGCTGCCGGTTCATCCGGAAATGCCGCAGCAATCCGCTGTCCCGTCTGAATCAGCAGATCATCGCCGCCCTCATAGCCGAAGCGGTCATTGAAGGTGTGGAAATTCAGGATATCAAAGACCAGATAGAACGGCGTTTTGTTTTCCGCCGCACATTTCGCGGCATACTGCTTTGCATCCGCATCGAATTTGCGCATATTCGGAATGCCGGTCAGTTCATCGGTCTGCGATTTCTGGTCGAGGCGGTAGGATTTTGTCGCGTCGCTGTATCGCTGGATAAAGACCGCCATTTCCAGAATGACAATGACGATAATAAACGTGATGTAATTGAGCAGGTCGGCGGAATTCATCCGGAGCGGGTTGCCGTCGCTGTCAAACGAATAATGATTCAGAATCCAGACAAACCCTGCGCCGTAAACCAGTGTCAGCAGCAGCGACGAGACCGGACGCCAGACGCAGATGACTGTGACAAACATCATGATCGTCAAGAAGCAGGTGATCATTCTGCCGTGCGAAAAATCGTTGACGGATGTCCGGATGCCGAACAGCATGGAAAAGGCGAAATACAGAAATATCAGGAGCTTGCTGTATTTTTCGAGATTTCTGAGCCGCTTCCGCAGATACATCAGGCAATAGAAACACAGGACGGCTGAGCCTGCCAGCAGATACCAGAAGTCAAATGTATACGACAAAAACGATGCAGCGCTTTGGATTTTTCCTTCGATGATAACGAATTTGATGACTGACCGGATAATCATGCCGATCTCGACCATGCCGACAACCGCGGAGAGGAACATGCAGCTGCGCACATCTGCTTCGCGCAGGCGGTTTTCGATATAGGGCGGATAACGCTTGAATCCGAAGAAGAACCGGAGCAGGTCTTTCAGGCTTCGCTTCTTCGGCGGAGAATTGCTGTGCTTCATTGTGATTCAGCTCCTTTCTGCCGTAGATTCCGCACTGATTCGCGGCATCGTAAAATACACTTCTTTACGTTACATTATATCATATTATCATATAAAATGCAAGCGGGCAGTGCCAGCATCCGTTTCTGCACCGAAAGATAAACCATGAAATCAAGGTTCAATACTCGTCTATGGTACGTGGTCAGATGCGCGTCTGTGATACAGGAGAGGGCTGCGCCATTTTGAGCGGCGGCAGATAGCCACTCCCTATATGCAAATTCAACGTGCAATGACATCTTCGGAAGACAAAGCAAAAAAAGCCTCACCGCAGTTCCGGCGAGGCTGCTGCCATATTCAGTTCAGGGCAGAGAAATCGTCGAGGCTGTATTTTGCGCCGACAGCCTTCCATTTCTTCCCGTTGAAGAGCTTGAGCTTCTCTGTAAAGACTGCCTCCGTCACCGTTGCACCGTCCACGGTATAGGTCACGTTTTCATCACCGACCATGCCGGAATCCTCAACCATGTGCAGGATTTCTTTCAGCCTGTGCTGTTCGTATCTGTTCATAGCGACCGTATGATAGCCCATCTGGATATCCTCAAAGCCGAAGAGATGCTCCTCCGGACAGATCAGCGTTTCGCCGTAGCTGCCGATATAAAGCTGTGTCCCGTCATCAAACAGCACCGGCGACACGCTGTTGTTTTCATAATAATAAATCTCGACGCCGGATGCATGGTAGGGTCCCTGCGAGATCAGCAGCTCCGGAATGCCGTCCTGATCAATGTCCTGCAAATCCCATTTTGCATCAAACGAAATATCATCGCGCTCTTTATAGTTCATCAGCGTTTCCTGATAGAGCGCCTTCCAGACTGCCTTTTTCTCTGCCGGAACGGTCTCTGCGGTCGCTGCCGCGGTCACGGCAGGCGTCGTCTGTACCGTTGCGGCTGCCGGAGCAGTTGTCGCCGGCGCGGCGGTTGCTGCGGATGTTGCGGTGATCGCAGCAGTTGTCTGTACTGCGGTTGCTGCGGCAGAGACAGTCGTCTGCGCCGCGGTCTGTGCTGCGGATGCAGCAGCGGTTTCCGTCACTGCTGACGAGGTTCCGGAGATGCCTGTTTCTGCGGTATACGGCGTGTCTGCAATGTTGATGTTCGCGGCAGAATCGCCGAAGTAGACAGTACAGCCGGAAAGCCCGAGCATGACCGACGTCAGCGCTGCGATACAAACTGCTTTTTTCATTTATGCGATCTCTCCTTCTGATTTTCATTCCGTGATTGATGACTATGCACCACGCGCTCTATTATAACACACTTTTTATAAAAACGCAAGACAAGAAAATAGAAGTGAGCGGATAATCGGAAATTTTATAAATAGGTATCCGCTGCGCGGATGCTGTTACGGAACGGGCGCTTCTCTTACAAGCGCCCAAGCCCGCAGGCGCTTTGCACGCATGGGGGATTTCGCGCTCTGCGGAGCGCGACTTAGGGCTCCGCCCTAAGAACCCGCAAGCCTTTGAAAATATTTCTGCGCAGACAGAGGAATACCTGTTGACATCGGGAGAGCAGTCTGATATAATGAAAGCAGGTGCGCGGGAATCACTGCGCCGAATCGTAAAAAAGGAGTGACGTCTCCATGCTGGAAAAGCTGTTCCGCCTGAAATCACACGGCACAGCCGTCAAAACAGAGCTTGCTGCCGGTCTGACTACCTTCATGACAATGGCATATATCCTTGCCGTCAATCCGAATGTGCTTTCGGAAGCAGGCATGGACAAAACCGCTGTTCTGCTTGCAACCTGTCTCGCCTCCTTCCTCGGAACGCTCTGCATGGGACTCATGGCGAATCTGCCGTTTGCGCTCTCGGCGGGCATGGGACTCAACGCCTATTTCACCTATACGGTCGTGCTCGGCATGGGCGTCACATGGCAGACGGCGCTGCTGGCAGTCTTTGTCGAGGGCATCATTTTCATCATACTTTCGGTGACAAAAGCACGCGAAGCGCTTTTCAACTGCATTCCCCTGCCGCTGAAACACGCAGTCTCGGTCGGCATCGGACTGTTCATCTGCTTCATCGGCTTGCAGAATGCCGGTCTTTCGGTTGATTCCGCGACGCTGGTCAAGCTCGTGAATTTCCGCGAGAGCTTTTCGACCAGCGGCATTCAGGCGCTGCTTGCAGTCATCGGCGTGCTGCTGACTACAATCCTCTATATCAAAAAAGTGCCGGGCTCGATTCTGCTCGGCATCCTCGGAACATGGGTGCTCGGCATGCTCTGCCAACTGACCGGCATTTACGTACCCGATCCGGCGGCAGGCTTCTATTCGCTGTTTCCCACATTTACAATGACCGATTTCACCGCGCTCAGCAGGACATTCGGACAGTGCTTCCGTTTTGATCTGCACGATACCGGCATCTTCAATTTTGCAGTGATCGTATTCGCATTCCTGTTTGTCGATCTGTTTGATACGCTCGGCACGCTGATCGGCGTCAGCGCCAAGGCGAATATGCTCGATCAGGAAGGCAAGCTCCCGGGCATCCGTCCGGCACTGCTCGCCGATGCGATTGCGACCTCCGCTGGCGCAGTCCTCGGCACTTCGACGACCTCAACCTTCGTCGAATCCTCCGCAGGCGTTGCGGCAGGCGGCAGAACCGGTCTCACTGCGGTGACAACCGCCGTGCTGTTCCTTGCCTCGGTGTTCCTCGCGCCGCTCTTCACGGCTATCCCTGCATTTGCAACCGCACCGGCGCTGATTCTCGTCGGATTCCTGATGTTCACGAATATCACGAGCATCAAATTCAGCGACGATAACCTGACAGATACGGTTCCGGCATATCTCTGCATCATTGCAATGCCGCTGTTTTACAGTGTCTCCGAGGGTATTTCGCTCGGCGTGCTCTCCTATCTTGTCATCAATATCTGCACGGGCAAGGCGAAGAAGATCAGCCCTGTGATGTATGTGCTCGGCGTTCTGTTTCTTCTCAAATATATATTCCTTTAATTCAGAAGCGGCTGTACCCGCGGGTGTTGATCTCGTATTATTTTCGTCATTCTTTCTCTTTGATCCTAGCATAGTTTCCGCTGGGCGCGGGGCGTGAATGCGAGGGCAGGAACCCAAGGGGGATAGGGAATGCGGAAAACGGAGCGCGAGGGAAAAACGATAAAGAGAGAATGCCTAAAACAATACGAATGAACATCATTTCAAACTCCAGTCTGTAAAAGCAGCAGAGCAGTTCCTCGTTTTTTTGAGAAACTGCTCTGCTTTTGTCATGAAAAAGATAGGTCGGTGTATCAGAACCAGAAATCGTTGATCAGCGCCCAGACCGGATCCGCCCAGAAAAACGAGCCGCACAGATATACAAATACGCCTGCGACCGCCGCAGCACGCAGCGGAATGTACCGCTTTTCCTTCACGATTCCGCTCCGCTTTTTGCAGACATGATACAGCAGCCGGTGTGCACCGTATCCCGCGGCAGCCATGCCGAGCAGAAACAGCGTCAGCCCGATCAGCCCTCCCGCAAACAGCGCAAGAATCAGAACACCCGAACCGACTGCACCGAGGATCGCAGAAAGCGCAATGCTCAGCGGCAGCGGCACCGCAGTAAAATATTTTTTCATCATAAGAATTTCTCCTTTCCGGTTCATTTCCTGAACTCTGCTATGATTATACCGCAAATGCCGCCGCAGCGGAAGATGCCGGATATCACATTCTTCATGACAAATGTCACATATCCGCTGCGCCGTCCGTTTCAATTCTGCCTGACAAAGTGCTTGCAGGCTCGGCATAATTTATCAGTTGATTTTTAACAAATTGCCCGAAGTCTCTTGAAAAAAATTGCAATTTGTGTTATAATAATATATATGACTTGTCTCCGTCCCACAAAATCAGCCTGCGGGAACGGTCACGCATTGAACGGAGGCTTATATGTTTACCTGGAATTTTCAGTATATTTCAAAAAAACGTCTGTCCGAAACATTCCGGCAGCTCATGCTGAATCCGCAGAAGGGTGATATTATCATCCGCATCCATACGGCAATTCATCTGGAGGAAGAGGCAGTCGATCTTGCGAAATATATCGCAGGACTCGTCCCCGGCGCACATATTTTCGGAACCAGCACCTCGGCGGTAATCAACTGGGGCAAGCTGCGCCAGAATCAGTGCGTTGTGTCTGTCACACAGATGTCCTCCGGTCATATCCGGACAGAGATGATTCCGACCTTTGACAAAAACGATGTTCCCGTTCCGCCCGTACTGCTCTGTGAGCAGGTGCACGATGCTGTGACGGACAGCAATACGGAGCTGCTCCTCACCTTCCTGACGGTTCCCTATCTGGATGTCTACAGCTTTGTCGAGAAATGCAATGATGTCATGCCTGGCGTGAAAATGATCGGCGGCATTGCAAATCTCTCTGAATACATCTCGAACAAATATCACAATATCGGCTTTGTCTTCAATGAAAACGGCTGGATGAGCAAGGGCATGCTCGTCGCATCGTTCAGCGGCGAAAATCTGGAATGCTATGCCTCCTGCGCGACAGGTGCGCAGGCAATCGGCAGCACCGCAGAAATTACCGACACCTTCGGTACGCGCATTCTCAGCATTGACGGCGAGGATGCCGCAGAGCATTTTCTGCGCGGCATCGGCGAAAAGGTCAGAAAGCGTCCGGAGCTTGCCAATCTCTTCCCGTATGTCTATGCGGATACGCAGGAGATTCCGATTGTCTTCCGGTTCACCGGAGAGACCAGTATCCGCGAGCAGTTTGATGAAGCAGAGCCCTGCAATGCCGCGTTTTATGCAGCACATCCTGCAATCGACCGCGACGCAAAGCAGGCTGTCATCAATCTGAATCACAATGTCCGGAAAGGCAAGCAGATTCGCAGAGCCTTTATCTATGACAAGAAAATCGTCGCTGACAACCGCGATATGTTCCGCCATATCGAAAACTTTGAAAAGGCGGAAACCCTCTTCGGCTATTCCTGCATGTCGCGCGCAACCTTCTATGCAAGCTGCGTCAAGTGGGAGCTCTCGGTCTATGAGGATACAAATATCTGCGGCTGCATCACCGACGGCGAAATTGTCCATATCAACGGCAGAAACTGCTATGCAAACTGCTCCTTTACCGTTGCGGCAATCGGTGAGGAGGAAGCCGTGCAGACATTCAATCCCTATGCCTTCTCCCATACGGATTCCCTCGCGGACGACAATCAGGAACTGCTGGATTATCTCTGCGAGATCGAAATGGAATTCTCAAAGTCCGATGATTCCGCGGTTGCGGCTGAACTGCGCAGCTTCGTCCGCGACTGCGAGCGCAATCTGCTCTATTCGGAAAGCGATGACATTCCGAATGCCGCTGCGCTGAATATGGACATACAGGCAAAGGGCTTCGACCGCGTCTGCATGATCAATGTCTTTGATATTTCCGGTATGGAGACCGTCTTCCCGAAGGAAATGATCAATCTCACGTACCAGAATTATATTCTGAACTGTCTGCGCTTTGCAAAGCAGAAGGGCTATGCGATTTACATTATCAATCAGTGGCATATTGCGGTCGCGGCGCCTTCCTATATTGTCTCGCTTCCGGAATTTGCAGGCAATATGGAGATTTTGCAGCGTCAGCTCTTTGAAGCGACAGAGGAATACATCGCGCTGGTGCCGATGTTCTGCGTACTGGATGACTGCACGGCGGAAAATCTGATGCCTGCCTATTATGCAGCCAGAGTGATCATGATGCAGAAAAATGTGCAGTTCCTTGTCCGCAATGCGCGCGTCGATCAGCTCGACGAGGACAGCATCCGCGAGCGATTCCACATGGTCAACGTCATCAACTATGCCATTACGCATGACAAGGTCATCCCCTATTATCAGGGCATCTATGACAACCGCGAGAACAAGATTCATCACTATGAATCGCTGATGCGTCTCGAGGATGAAAAGGGACAGATTTACTATCCGGGCAGCTTTCTGCCGGTCGCGCGCTCCTACGGTCTGCTCTATGATTCGATGTCGCGCATCATGGTCGAAAAGGTATTCCGCAGATTCCGCGATAAGGAAAACCAGAGCGTCAGCATCAATCTCTCGATCCGTGATATCAAAAATCACGAAATGACCGAGTATATCCACGAATTTCTCTCAACGGTCAAGCATCCGGAGAACTTCGTCTTTGAAATTCTGGAGAATGAGGATATCGACGATTATGACGAGATGATCCGCTTTGTCGATACAATCCACGATCTCGGCGCACAGATCTCGATTGACGATTTCGGCAGCGGCTTCTCCAATTTGCAGCACATCGCCTCGATCAACTGCGATTTCCTGAAAATCGACGGCTCGATTGTCCGCAAATGCTGCGTGGATGAGCAGTCTGCAAACCTGATCGCACTGATTTCCGGCTGGAAGCGGCTCAGCAATCAGAATATCCGCATCATCGCGGAATTCGTCGAAAACAAGGAGATTCAGGATCTGCTGCTTGATTTCAAGATCGACTTCTCGCAGGGCTATTACTTCTCCAAGCCGAGTCCTGATATTCAGGAATGATACAGAAACGGAGCAGCTTCAGATGAAAGACAGAAACAAAAATATAACGGTCATCGGGCTTGTGCTGGAGGATATCTTTGCTGATTTCTCCAAGGAGCTGATCAGCAATGTCCGGAATGCAATCCCCGATCATGAGCATATCCGTCTGGTTGTGCTGCCGGGCAGATACTACAATCCGGAAATTCCTTCCGAAATCCATGATTACAACCGCATCTACAATTCTGTTTTCGAGGCAGGCGAAATCTGCGATTTTGACGGATTCATCGTGCATATCGGCAATCTCAGCACCAGCCGCAGCCATACAATCGACGAAAGCCTTGTCGCGGATTTCAAAAAGGTGCCGAGTGTGTTTATTGCAACGAATATCGAAAATGTCACGACGGTAAATTATGACAACGAAGCCGGTATCCGCGAAGCCGTCGAGTGTCTGGTCAATATCAACGGACTCTCGCGGCTGTGCATGCTCGGCGGCAGAAGCGATAATTTCGATTCGATTCTCCGGAAGGAAATCTTCATCCGCTGTCTCGAGGAGAACGGCATCCGTTTTTCCGAGGAGAATTTTATCCATACGGATATGTCGTTAAACTGCGTTGCGGAGGCGACAGAGCTGCTTGAGAAAAATCCGCATGTGCAGGCAATATTCTGCGTGAACGATGCCGCAGCGAAGGGGCTCTATACGGCAATGGCGGCAAAGGGGCTTGTCCCCGGCAGAGATATTCTCGTCTTCGGCTTTGACAATACCATGATGTCAACGGAACTGATTCCGTCGCTTTCTTCCATCGGCTGCGACCGGACAACGCTCGGGCAGAAGGCACTGGAGCTGCTGCTGAAAAAAATGAACGGCGAAAAAGCGGAATCCGCAATGATACAGACCCGTCTGTACGGCAGAGAATCCTTTGATTATGAGATGTATGACTACACGGTGCAGGAGCTGACCGAGGTCAATCCCGCGTTCATTTACCGTATGTTCGACGATTGCTTCTACCGCTACCGCACCGAACAGATCAGCCGCGAAAATGTCAATCTCCGGCGGCTGTTTGTCGAGTTCATCACAAAAATGCTGCAAGCGCAGAAGAACCGGTATATGAGCCCCGAGACCTTTCAGGAGATCAGCCGCCTGATCCGGATTTTCTTTGAGAAGGGCGCGATGAAATATACCGATCCGCCGAAGCTGCTCAAATCCATTGAGCGCCTGCAAGCCGGCGTCAATTTCGTAATGCCGAATGTCATGCTGAACCGGCTGTTCAGTGAAATGAAGGATCAGGCGATTCATGCAATCTCGAACAGCAGCATCCGCGAAACCGGCGACCTGCTCGAAAGCCGCATCATGATGAAGGATTACCTGATCGCCGGCATGATGCAGACAGGCAGAACGGAATTTTCGCGCGAAAAAGCGCTCCGTGCCGTCAGCAGGCTCGGGCTGCAAAATGCCGCGCTGTTCATGTTCGAGGAACCGGTCTGCTATCATCCGGAGCAGAAAACGGTCTATCCGAAGACAATCCGGCTCTGCTGCGTCATGAAGGGCGGAAATATCTTCTATATCGACAGCAAGCGGCAGTCCTGCCCGATCTCCGGCATATTCTACCGTCATGAGCTGTCCTCAAAATGCAGCAGCTTCGCGCTGTTTCCGGTTTTCTATGCCGATAAAATCTACGGCTATCTGCTCTGCGGTCTGACAAATGATATCTTCAACAGCGGCGAATATATTGCCCTGCTGATCGGTCAGAATTTCTATATCAGCGATCTGCACCAGAGAATGCTCCGTGCAGCAGACACGCCGGCAGACAGGCAGCATCCCGCCGGACAATCCTGACCGTCCGTTTATCTGTCATCATAAACACAATGCCCCGAAGTGACTGCGATTTCACTTCGGGGCATTTTTACTGTAGATGCATCATTGTGATGTCAGACGGTTTCTCATGATTTCTTTTCCCAGTCAAGCTGATTGAGCTTGACGCTGACCTGATCGGAAATCTCTGCCGATTTGTCCAGCTCAATCAGGATAAACCACGCAGCCATATCAGCGGTCATTGTCTCCGGCGCAGAGCGTGTAATCTGAATCTGCTCCTTGCTGACGCCCGAAACGGTATGTCTGATCGAGCCGCTGCTCTCTGCCAGAAGCACAATCACAAGCTGATGCTTCTCAAACCATTCCGATGTATATTCCGCGGCAGCTTCCGTGAAGCTCTTTTCGGAGCGCTCGGACGCAAGATCATAGAGCTTTTTGTTTGCATTGATGTACGATTCCAGTGCATCCTCGGATGTGATCTTTGTGACGACCGGATATTCTCCGTGGCTCCAGCTCGTGCGGATATACTGTGCACGCTCGAAGCCGAGCAGCTGCTCCCATGTGACCGATTCGCCGGAGACTGTGTTCGTGACATAATAGAGCAGAATCATCTGCGCATCCTCAACCGTGACCATATTGTCGCCGTTGACATCGCCCGCAGCACGCTGCGCCTCGGTGAAGGTGCTTTCGAGCCCTGCCACTGCATTGACATATTCCAGCAGTGCAAGCTGTGCATCCTCAACGCCGACCGTGCTGTCGCCGTTGACATCGCCTCTGAGCGGCAGATCGGAGCCGATCTCCTTGAAGGTCAGACCGTTCTGCTGTGCATAGGTTTCCGCAGCAGAGCCTGTCTTGCCGTAAACGGTCAGATTCTGGCAGCCGCTGAATGCGGTCGGTCCAATCGTGGTTACGCTTTCCGGAATGGTGATGCCGGTCAGACCGCTGCATCCTGCAAATGCAGCAAATCCGATGCTTTCCGTACCCTCCGGAATGACAACGGTCTCCAGTCCGGAGCAGCCGGTCAAAGCGCGGGCTTCAATCGTCTTGAGACCTTCCGGCAGTGTGATCGCGGTCAGTGCCCTGCATCCTGCAAAGGCGGAATTGGCGATCACCGTCAGATCATTCGGAAGGACGAGCGTTTCGAGCTTTTCACAGCTCAGGAATGCGCTGCCGCCGATCTCCTTCACACTGGGCGGAACGGTTACGGCAGTCAGCGCGGAGCACATGCCGAACGCCTGATAGCCGATGCTTTCGAGCGTAGACGGCAGCTTCACCGATGCAAGACCGGTGCAGTTATAGAATGCGCTTTCGCCGATTGTCTTAACGCCCTCCGGCACGGTCACGGAGGTCAGTGCGCGGCAGCCGGAGAATGCCATATCACCGACTGCGGTCACGCCGTCCGGTACCTTGACCTCACCGGATGCAGCAGCCGCATCTATGAGAATCTGATTGACAATCACAAGCGGATTCTTCTCCTGCTGTGCCTTCAGCCACGGCGTATCGCGGAATGCGCTGCCGCCGATCTTTGCAGTATTTGCAGGAATCGAAACAGTTTTCAGTGCAGAACAGCTTGCAAATGCCTGCGAGCCGATCTCGGTGACGTTTTCGGGAATTGTGATTTCCGTCAGACCGGTACAGCTTCCGAACGCACCGCTGCTGATGAGCGTGACGCTGTCCGGAATCGTGACCTTTGTCAGACCGGTACAGCCGGAGAATGCATTGCTGCCGATTACCTTGACCGTATCCGGAATCGCAATCACCTCTATCTCCTCTTTGCCCATAAAGACCATGCTGCCGATCTCGGTAACAGGCAGACCTTCGAGCTTGGCGGGAATCTTAACGGCATTGTAAGAGCCGTTGTACTTTGTAATCTTCACGCCCTTGCCGTCTTCATTGACCGTATACTCAAATGTATTTTCGGCATTCGGCGCGGGGGTAGTGGTGGCTTCGGTCGCGGTCTGGATTGTTGTGACGGTTGTCACAGTTGTGGTGATGTAGGTTGTCTGGATTGTCGCAGGCTTTGTTGTCTCGGCTACGAACACTTTGGTTGTCTCGCTGTAGGCTGTTGAGCCTGTGAACGGCATGGTTCCACCGGTTTCGACCGTATTTGTCAGGGTCACGCTGCCTGCCTTTGTGGTAGTCGTAACGCCGGTCTTCGCAGTGGTCGGACCGGTTGCCTTTGTGGTGGTGGTACCGCCTGCCTTCGTCGTGGTCAGACCGGTTGCCTTTGTGGTTGTAGTACCGCCTGCCTTCGTCGTGGTCAGACCGGTTCCGGTTGTGATAACCGTACTGCACAGATTCACAGTGGTCTGGCTGCTTGCTTTTGTGGTGGTGGTATTGTCCGTCTGTGCAGCGGGCGCAGTGCTTGCCGCTGCGGTCGTGGTATCGCCCGCCGTGATTGCAGCGGTATCGGTCAGGATTGCCGCAGGCGGAGCAGCCGCATTCGTCTCGGCACAGACAGGGAGCTGTAAAGTGCCGCCGGCATTTGCAAGCATCAGCCCTGCCGCAAGCATTGCAGTGATTCTTTGTTTCTTCATATCATCGTTCCTTTCTGTTTCAGTTTCCGGCGTATGACAAACGATACGCAGTCTGAGTATACTGTGCATGCAGTATCTCTGCGTTTATTATAGCACAAACGCAGAAACAATGCAAGTGCGTTTTTTATGAAACGTCCGCTTGACAAAACAAAGCCGATACGCTATAATAGGGGAAGAAAAGCAGCCTCAGACCAAGCATATGAACAATCCGCAGCGCTTCACGCATCACAGGCAAATGATCTCCTCTCCGGACAGGCAGTCCGGCAGAGTGCACCGTATGATCGGAGGATGAATCATGAAAAGGCATCTCATTATCGTATCCGCTTTTCTTCTGGCAATCCCCGCACTGACCGGCTGCATTGAAAACATTGAACCGGATTCCGAGCCGGCGTATGTTGAAACGACGACGGTCACCACGGAACCCCCGAAGGAGCTCGTTGAAATTGATCCGTTCGGGGATGTGGATTTCAAATACTACCATGAAACCGGCGGCGTCATCACGGAAAAATCGACGCCTGCCAGCTTCGAGACACCGCATGAACTCAAAATCGGCGGCACTACGAAAACCGTCCGGCTGATGCGGAACCGGACAGAAGGCATCAAAAAATGCCGTGATCTCGGCTGTCAGCTCAGCATTTACCGTGAGGAGCTGAGCCCTGATCTCAAAGAGGATGACACGGTCACGCTGCATCTCTGTCTCAAGGACAGTGACATGGCGGAAAAGGATCTTCCGGCATTTGTCGAGCAGGAATACGGCATCCGCTTAAAGCAGACGACGAAGGAAATCAAGGTGCATTTTGAGGAGGATCCGGTCTCGGAGATCGACCCCTTCGAGGACGGCTCCGTCTACTGGACAGTCACGGACGGTCAGTACAAAGAGACGAATCAGCTCAGCGACTGCAAGGGCTGCAAAAGTGCACGCATGAAAAACGTATCCCCCATATATTCACCGTCTCTTGTGGAAGGACAGGACCTCGAGCATCTGTATGCCGGAGACAAGGTGAAATACACCGTCACGCTGAAAGCAGGCGGCAATGAGTACGTCGGCGAGGCTGCAAATCAGTATCTGGCTGACAACTGGATGCGCGTGCATTTCACGCAGACCGAAAAGGAATTCACGGTGCTGCCGACGAACAACAAGGGCAGATTCTCGACGAATGTAAATGTCAATCTGACCCGTCCGGCGGACTGGAAAGAAATTGCCGCCGACAAGACGAAATTCAATAAATATGACTTCCGGAATATCGACGGCTCGACTGCGACAATTCCGATTACGGCGGAGCTGCACCGGCAGTTCTGCGGCATCGCGGATGACGAGCTGGAATATTATCTCGATCACAATACGACCGGTCCCGCCTATGAAAATCTCATTCTCGGGAAATCGAATAAGAATCTGCTGTTCGTGACCGAGCCCTCCGCGGAGGAGAAACAGCTCGCCGCAGACAACAATGTCGAGCTGGATGTCACACCGGTCGCACTGGACGGCTTCGTCTTTATCACGCACAAGGACAATCCCGTGGACAGCCTGACCGTCTGGCAGATTCAGGCAATCTACAGTGGGCAGATCACGAACTGGTCGCAGGTCGGCGGCAATGACGAGGAGATCGTCGCCTATCAGCGCGAGCCGAATTCCGGCAGCCAGACCGTAATGGAGAATATGGTCATGGACGGCGTCGAAATGATGCCCGCACCGAAAGCACCGGTTGTCAAGACCATGGGCGGACTGGTTGACAGCATCGCATCGTATCAGAATAAAACATGCAGCATCGGCTATTCGTTCTATTATTACATCAACAATCTCTATCAGAATGCGGATATCAAGGTACTGAAAATCAACGGTATTTCGCCGGATAACGAGAATCTGATCAGCAAGGCTTATCCGTTCTCATCGGGGTATTTCGCCGTCACGCGCAAGGGCGGCGACGCAAAAGCCGAGGAGATCAAGCAGTATCTCCTCTCGGATGAGGGACAGGAACTCATAAAGCTCGCAGGATACTGCCCCGTCAAATAATTTCATCTGTACGGCAAAGACAGCGCTCTGCATCTGCGGGGCGCTGTTTCTGATTCTGAACAATCCGTGAATTTGCTTGCATTTTCTGTCACGCATTTGTATAATAAAGACAGATACCGCCCTGCAAAGCTGCGGGACTCCGATACGCACATTTTGCTGCGCGGCAAAGCGTAACATTTTCGCCGTTTGATCCGTTTTATATCTTTGAACGGCATTGCCGTGACATTTTGACAGTTGATATGCAAGGGGGAAGACATATGAAACACAGAAAATATACACTGAACGCCGCATGCCTCTGCGCATCCGCAGGCATGCTCTGTACCGCACTGCCCGTTACGGCTGCGGAGGATTTGTCCGGCACAAAGACAGGCTCCGTCACGGTCACGGTCTATGACGGCGAGACCGGCGAGCTGTTCGACGATCCGCGCGTATTCGTCGAAATCGTCAGCGGAAAGTATACGAAAAAGCCGAAATACGGCAGCTTTTTCAGCCACAGCGGCTTTTATCCCGCAGAGTCAAATCCCGGCACCGTTTCGGATATTCCGCTGCGCGAAAATTACACCGGATTCTTTGATCTGGCTCTCGGCTCGATTTATACGGAGGAACCGTATTACTATGAGATCGACGAAGAACGCTCCGGCACCGCCTTCAATTTCGATGAAAGCACAGAGCAGACCGCTGTGCTCTATCTGGTGAAGAAATATGACGACGGTGCAGTCGGCGGCTTCTGGATCTACCACGGTCAAACGGAGGACGGACAGTATCCGGTATTCACGCAGTTTTATCCGGATAAAGCAGAACGGAACGGATACGCAGCGCGCAGGATTCAATATCAAGGCGAGACAGATATGCAGCTTTCCTACGGCGATCTGCTGCTGACCGACACGCCCGTCAATATCAATAACGGCGTCCTGACGGATGATGTGACATGGCAAAAAATCGCAAACTGCCATGATCTGCCGGACATCCGCACGGTCACGGTCGGAAGCAGAGATACAAGCTATCCGATCTGGATTCAGGATGCCGAGGGAAATGATTTCCGGTATACCCCGCGCGAAAAGCTGCTCCGATGTGAGATTTCGATGAAGGATGCCCAGTGCGGTGATACGCTGCAATTTGCGTTTTATGAGGGCATTCCGGTGCTGCCGCTGACAGAGCCGGAGCATCATCATCCGGCGGGCGATGCAAGCGGTGACAATCTGCTCAACAATGCCGACCTGACACTACTCGGTGATTATCTGCTCTCAAAGCCGGACACCGTACTGAAAGACTGGAAGGCTGCCGATCTCAACAGCGACGGCATCCTCAGTGCAGCGGATCTGTCTCTGCTCAAGCAGGCGCTTTGGAAGCAGGCACAGAAGCCGCACTGCACGCTGACACTGACAACAACGCAGGACGGCAGCAGCATTGCGGGCACGAAACTTGAAACCCGCAAAAGCACGGAAAACTTCATCGTTTATGAGGGCGATTATTTCGGAGAGGGACAGTCCGCGTGGTTCCAGAATGATCCGCATTTTGCATTGTCCGAGATGAATAAAACAGCCGTAATTGAAAAAATCACCGAAGACAGCGTCACAATCCGGTTCAATAATGATGAAGGAGAAAAAGAAACGGTGACACTTGCCTACGGTCAGGCGCAGTACAGAAGAAGCCGGTTTGTCGTCTTTGACGGCTATAACAGCACCTATACGCTGATCTTTTCCGATTATTCCGCAGACGGCATTACGCGCCGGACACCGCCGGAGAAGCTGCCTGTCATCGAAGCAGAAACCGACAGCGTCACAGCGGACGAATGCACTGTGCTCTGGGATATGCTCGCAGCCAAATATCCGCAAACCGATCTCAGCGATTTTACGCTGCGGTATGATCCGGATCATCAGCTTTCTGATTATTTCGGCGGCAAAATGTTCCGGATTCTTTACAAAGGCATCCTGATTCACAGCTATGAGGACGGGAATACCGGCACTTATGCATATTATTCCAAAAATAATCTCGGCGAAATCCGCACAGATGCGAATTTCCCGCTTGCACCGGAAAAAGCAGCCGAATTTGAGCTGCCGGAAACCTATCTTTCCGCAGCGGAACTCAAGGCAGTGCAGACCGCAGGCGCATCCTTCGACACGGAACCGGAGCTCTGCATTTATCTCAGTCAGGATCCGGCAAAAGCGCCGCAGCTTGCATACCGCCTTGCGGAAAATCATGATTTTGAGATCATTTTCGATGCAGTCACCGGCGAAGTGCTTGAGCGCATTTCCTATGTTGTCCCGTAACAAACAACGCATCACCGCATGATGCAATATCGGTTCTGAGGGCGTGGTAATTTCTGTTATCACGCCCTCTTTCTGCGTACACGTATGGCACAAATCGCCGCGATACAGGCGGTTTTCTGTACGATTTGCCGATTTCATTAAGACTTGTTGAAATCGGGCGAAATCACTTGAAAAATATCGGATTCTGTGATATAATCAAAAATGGCGTATTTTGATATGAAAGGAGAATGAACCAATGAACAAGGCACTGATTCCGGTGCTTCTGACCGCAGTGACGCTGAGCGCAGCCGCATATCTTGCAGTTCCGGCAGCAGCGGAGGAGATCGCCGCCGCAGAGATCTCCGCGGATGCCGCCGATACAAAGACCGGCTGGCAGACAGAAAACGGCAAACGGTATTATTATAACGCAGACGGCAAAAAGGCAGTCGGCGAGGTAACGGTTGAGGGCGTTGCCTATCTGTTTGCGCCGAACGGCGCGCAGCAGGTCGGCTGGCAGACCGTCCATAAAAAGCGCTTCTATTTCGATCCGGAAAACGGCAAAGCAGTATACGGCTGGCTCGGCTGGCGCGGCGAGACCTACTATATCTCCCGCACAAACGGCAAGCTGACCGGTACAGCCAAAACGGATGACGGCGAGACATATATGTTTGATGAATACGGCGTCTGCGTCAAGTGGCATGAGGACAAGGACGGCAAATGGCATTACGGTACATCGACCGGCGAGACCGTAATTGACGGGCAGCCGTATCTTTTCTCCGAAGACGGCGTTCTTGAAACCGGCTGGCAGACCGCCTCGGATGAGATCACGCGCTATTATGACGCGAAAACACATGAGATTCTGACCGGTTGGATCACCGATGCAGAAGGCAGACAGTTTTATGCCGATCCGGAAAAGGGACAGCATACCGGCTGGCTCACCGCCGACAACGGCAAGCGCTTCTACCTTGATAAGGAAAAGGGTCTGCTCAAGGGCTGGCAGATGATCGGCGGCAAGCAGTATAAGCTGCTGGATGACGGCTCGGTCTTCACCGGCTTCTATACCGTCACCGGCAAGACCTATCTCTTCGGCGAGGACGGCGTCATGGTAACCGGCTTCTATGAGGACGATAAGGGCACGCGCTATTTTGCGGCAAACGGCGTCATGGCGACCGGTACGCAGGTGATCGACGGCAAGACCTATTATTTTGATGTCAACGGTCTGATGCAGACTATGACATTGCAGGATGCCAAGCGCGCAGACGGCACAACCGGCAAGGTGCTGGTCGGTGCGGACGGCAAGCGCGTCACCGGCTGGGCGACCGTCGGCGATCAGAAATATTATTTTGATGCAGACGGCTTCATGGCAGTCACACCGACCGTCATTGACGGCAAGACCTATCTGTTTGACAAGGACGGCAAGCCCGTGAGCGGGCTCTATACCGCCGCAAACGGCAGCAAATATTACGGCGATGCAAGCGGCATCGCGCAGACCGGCTTCATCAAGGATGCACAGGGTACGCGCTATTTCGGCGCAAACGGCGTCATGGTGACCGGATTGCAGACCATTGACGGCAAGAGCTATTTCTTTGACGCAAACGGTCTGATGCAGACATCCGGTTTTCAGGATGTCAAGCGCGCAGACGGCACAACCGGACGCATCCTGCTCGGTGCAGACGGCAAGCGCGTCACCGGCTGGGCGACCGTCGGCGACAAGAAGTATTATTTTGATGCAGACGGCTTCATGGCAGTCGCACCGACCGTCATTGACGGCAAGACTTATCTGTTTGACAAGGACGGTCAGCCCGTGAGCGGACTGTATACCGCCGCAAACGGCAGCAAATACTTCGGCGATGCAAACGGCATTGCGCAGACCGGCTGGCAGGAGCTGCCGAATCAGAGCAGCTACTTCAATGCGAACGGTACCATGGCTGTCTCGACCACAATCGACGGCTATACGATTGATGCAAACGGCGCTGCCAAGGGCACCCGCGCCGCAAAGGCGGATGCCTATATCCAGCAGTCTGTCAAATCCGTCAACGGCATTTATCAGACCTTCGCAAACAATTTCTATTACTCCGATATCGAAGCAGCCCGCACGACCGATCAGCTGATGCAGGCAGGCTGGGATAAGCTCATTGACCCGACCCTGACAAAAAAGCGCGGCGTCTGCTATCATCTCGCCGCAACGCTCGATTTCACCTTCAAGCGCGCAGGCATCCAGAGCCGTATTGTCTATGCATGGCACAATTCGCATCATTACTGGGTGCAGGTGAATATCGACGGTACATGGTGGAATTATGACCCGACCTACGGCATGAACCGCTGCCATATCACAATAGAGCAGCAGAATGCCGCTGACATTGCGCACGGCGGTCCGGGCTATACACTGCGCGGCTATGTCGATGCTGTATACGATCATAAGGGTGCACTGGTCAGTGCAACGTACACCCCGATCGGTTAATATCTATTTTGAAAAAGGAAGTTGATTCACATGAAAAAAATGCAAATTTCTGCGGCTGTTCTGAGCCTGCTCTGCGCTGCGGCGCTGACCGCCTGCGGTTCTGATCCGATCACCGCGGACAGCACTGCGGAAACCACGGCAGTTGCTGAAACAACCGCAGAGACCGAAGCGGAGACCACTGCGGCAGAATCCGCAACAACCGCAGCAACCACCACGGCAGATGCAGAATCCGAAACCACCACATCTGCCGAGGATGAAACCACTGCAACCGCGGAGGAAACCACCACCGCTGCGGAGGAGCAGACCACCGCTGCGACCGAGGCACAGACCGAAGCACAGACAACTGAGGCGCCCAAGACCGAGAAATCCTTCTTTGATGAGGTCAAGATCGGCGGCAGCATTGCGGAATACAGCGCAGCACATCAGAATGAAATGCGCGAAAGCGACAGCTGCCTTGTCAACGGCAAGGACCGCACCTATTCGTTCCCGAATGCAGCAGATCCGGACTATGAGATCCGGACGGTTGTGGAAAACGGCAATGAGCGCATCGTGGAGATTGATCTCAAGCACGAGGGCATCGCAACCAGAGAGGGCATTCAGGTCGGCAGCACCAGAGAGGAAGTCACGAACGCCTACGGCAATGAAGCAATGGTTGATTACTTCACGAAGACGAACGCAGACGGCAAGGTCGAAGTCTTTGTCGAACACGGTATCGTAATTGAAATTGTCGTCACTGCTTCATAATTTCTGAGGAATACTGTTATGGTTTTCAGCAGTCCGATTTTTCTGTTTCTGTTTTTTCCGCTGACCGTTCTGCTGTATTTCCTGATACCGGCAAAGCTGCTGCGTGTCCGGAATGCGCTGCTGACGGTCGCCAGCCTGATCTTTTACAGCTTCGGCGAACCGGTCGCCTGCCTGCTGATGCTCGGCGTGGTCGGCTGGAGCTGGATCAGCGCGCTGATGCTGAAAAAGGGCGGAATCTACCGAAAAATCTTTCTGCCGCTCGGAATCATCGGAGATCTCGGCGTACTTTGTGTATACAAGTACGCCGATTTTCTGATTGAGACGGTCAACAGCCTGCTCGGGTTATCCGTCCCGATGCTGTCGCTGCGGCTGCCGGTCGGCATCTCGTTTTTTGTCTTTCAGGCGATTTCCTATATCATGGATGTCTCGCGCAATGATGCGAAAGCACAGCCCAATTATTTCCGGCTGCTGCTGTATATCGCATTCTTCCCGCAGCTCATTGCCGGACCGATTGTGCGCTATCAGACCGTCGAGGAGGCACTCTCCGCGCGGCGTTCGACACCGGAGCAGGTCGCAGCGGGCTTGCGCAGAATGATCTTCGGATTATCCAAAAAGCTGCTGATTGCCGATACGGTCGCACTGATTGCCGATACGGTCTTCGGCATGACCGATACGCTGGCACTCCCGACCGCATGGCTCGGCGCATTCTGCTATACGCTGCAAATCTACTATGATTTCTCCGGCTACAGTGATATGGCAATCGGCATGGGCAAAATCTTCGGCTTTGATTTTCCGGAGAATTTCAATTATCCCTATTGCGCGGCGTCGATTACGGAATTCTGGCGGCGCTGGCATATCTCCCTGACGACATGGTTCCGCGAGTATCTGTATATCCCGCTCGGCGGCAACCGCAAGGGCGCCGCAAAGACCGTCCGCAACAAGTGGATTGTCTTTCTCTGTACCGGTCTCTGGCACGGCGCAAGCTGGACCTTTGTCCTCTGGGGCATTATCAACGGCGCACTGATGCATATGGAGTCCGTCATTCGTAAGGATAAAAAGGAACCGCCGCGCCGCACATGGTATCTGCATCTGTATACGGTGCTTGCAGTCGTCTGCGCATTTGTCATTTTCCGCGCAGATACGGTCACACAGGCATTGCGGTTCTATGTCTGCATGTTCAGCGGCAAAAACCTGTCCATGACCGCACTCTCGGCATGCACGCAGCTTCTGACGCCGCTCGCCGTAACGGTGATTCTCCTTGCGCTGATCGGCTGCACGCCTCTGCCGAAGCGCATCGCAGAAAAGGCAAAGCGGGCTGCGGCAGTCCCTGCGGAGGCAGTGCTCTCTGTGATCACGGCAGGGCTTCTGGTGCTCTGCATCATGAACGCCGCCGCGACAACCTATCATCCGTTCATTTATTTCCGCTTCTGACCGTGGGAGGATTGCTATGCATGAAAAAATGAAAAACGCATTCCGCATTCTCTATACGGCAGTGATTCTCGGGATGCTTGCCGTACCGGCTGCGGCTCTGGCAATACGGGAATCCCGCGGCGGAGATGCGGCAGATGAAACAGGTTCTGTCAATACCGAAAACCGCGTTCTTGCGGCAAAGCCTGCGCTGCATCAGGAGGACGGCAGCTTCAACCGTGACTATCTTCCCGAATTTGATGCATGGTTCAGCGACAGCTTCGGGCTCCGCACGCAGCTTGTCACCGCCTACAGCAAGCTGACCGGCAGCATCTTCGGCGTCTCCACGGAAAAGGATGTCATCATCGGCAAGGACGGCTGGCTGTATTATACGCCGACCGTTCCCGATGCAACCGGCGTCCGGACGCTCTCGGATACAGAAATGCAGCATATTGTGTATAATATGCGGATGATGCAGGATTACTGCGAAGCACACGGCGCAAAGCTGATCTTCGCCGCCGCACCGAATAAGGCAAGCATCTATCCGGAGCATCTCCCTGCAAGATATCTGCAAACCGGCGGACAGAATAATCTCGACGCGCTGCACGAAGCGCTCGCGCAGACCGGTCTCACAGTCTGCGACTGGCGGAATGCGCTGCGCAGTGCCGCAAATGACCGTCTGCTCTATCACAAAACCGATACGCACTGGAACGGCGACGGCGCCATGCTCGGCTATCAGACGCTGATGCAGACGCTCGGGCTGGATGATTTCGGCTTTGCGGATTCGGCGCGCACGGAGACCTGCGACTGGGACGGCGACCTCTGGGATATGCTCTCCCCTGCCGAAAAGAATCCGGATGCGAACGCAGTCTATGCGGTGCCGCAGACCTACCGGACAGTCGGCAGAATGCGCAGCATCGACGATCTCTCAATCAAAACGACCTGTGAAAACGGCACCGGCAGTCTGCTGATGTTCCGCGATTCCTTCGGGCGGGCACTGATTCCGCTGCTGGCAGAGCGGTTCGCGTCCTGTTCGTTCCAGCGCGGCAATGCGGTGCCGCTTGATCTGCTGGAGCTCCAGCCTGCGGATTACGTCGTCTATGAGCTGGTCGAGCGCAATCTGGACCGTCTGCTGACACATGCCCCGCAGATGCCCGCACCGGCGGCGATACTTCCGGCGGCAGTCCCTGCCGAGCATCCGGAGACACTGCGTCTGGAATCGGAAACAAACGGACAATATCTGCATATCTACGGTCTTTTCGATGAAGCATACGCCGCGGCGGATGCTGTGTATGTCACGCTGAACGGACAGAGCTTTCAGGCATTTTTATGCTGTGAGCAGGAAGCGCTGGCGCTGGAACAGCATCAGGCAAACGGCTTCTCCTGCTATGTGCCCGCCGCGCTGACCGCGGATACGGTACAGATCACGGTGCAGACCGGCGGACAGTATGTACAGTATACAGCCGCATTGGAAAACAAAAACAGCGTCTCGGATTGAGACGCTGTTTTTTGTAAGGTTATGTTTCGGATGCACCGGATTCCGCCTGCGATCCCTGATAATCAATGCAGAGCATGGTCAGATCGTCAAACTGCTCCGCATCCTTCACAAACCCGCTGACCGCATCACGAACCTGATGCAGCAGTTCTTCCGGAGAAACGTCCGGCTGCTGATTCAAAGCATCGAGCATCCGCTGCATGCCGAACATATTGTTCTCCGCATCGTTCGCCTCCGGCACGCCGTCTGTATAGAGGAAGAGCTGATCGCCCTTGTAAAGCTGCATCGCATATTCGCTGTAGCGCGTGCCTTCCATGCCGCCGACCGCAAAGCTGTGCTTATCCTTGAAAATTTCAAAGCTGCCGCCGCTGCGCCGGATGACCGGATATTCATGTCCTGCATTGGCAGCGGTCAGCTTACCGGTCGAAATCTCCAGAATCCCGAGCCACACTGTCACGAACATTTCCACCTGATTGTTCGAGCAGAGCGCTTCATTCGTTTTCGTGAGGATTTCCGCCGCAGAGCGTCCGAGCATGGCGCAGCTTTGCAGGATTGTCTTCGAGATCATCATAAACAGCGCCGCGGGAATGCCTTTGCCGGAAACATCCGCGATGACCAGACAGAGATGAGCGTCGTCGATCAGGAAAAAGTCATAGAAATCGCCGCCGACCTCCTTTGCCGGCTGCATCACCGCATAAATATCGAACTCATGCCGCTCCGGAAACGGCGGGAAAATATGCGGCAGCATGGATGCTTGAATCTTCGTCGCTAGCGAAAGCTCCGTGCTGATGCGTTCCTTTTCCGCCGTAATCGTAAGCAGATTCATGCCGTATTCCTTGAGCCGGTGTTCCATATTCGCCATTGTCAGCGCCAGATTTTCGAGCTCGTCGCCGGTATGAATATCGAGCTCTGCAAAATGTCCGGTATTTTCGTCAGCCGTATCGTTCCCCGAAGCAAAATTCCGCGAGGCTTCCGTAATCCGGTTGAGCGGCTCGACGAGTCTGCGCTTGATGCGCCGCGCCTGCAACCATGAAATCAGCAGCGTCAGCAGGATGATCGCACAGGAAAACCGCCATGCAAAGCCCTTCATGCCGTTCAGGATATTGTTCATGGACACATCGGCAAGCATAAAGGCGACCGTCTCGCCCTTCTCATTTTTGATCGGCGTTCCGACCGTACACAGCAGACCGTATTTATGCATCCAGCCGATATCATAGATCCGGTCCGTCTCGCTGCCGCTGAGGAACTTCTGCACCTCGCGTTCCGGTACGCTTTCCCAGTCGCCCGGCATCAGCCGCGTTTCCGGATTTCTGTCGGGATCGACGAAATAATAGAGCGAATTCGTTTTCTCATCGTACATCGCAAGGTAAAGATCATAAATCTCCTCATGATAATCGAGAGAACCGCCCAGCATATGAATCAGCACATCATAGGGTCCGCCCTTTTTGTCGATCTCCGCATCCGAAAAGAAGCGCCGGTATTCCTCCGTTCCGACCTTCTGCCGGTCTTCATCACTGAGGCTGCCGTAAATCTGCGATATCTGCGCGATATACGGGAGCGAATCCACGCCTTTGACCGCAGAGAGCTTTGCCTGCCGCGCAATGCCGTCCGCCATGGTGATATACTGTTTTGTCAGCGCGCTCGTATACACGGTCATTGCAACAAGCAGCGCAACGACACCGAACGCAATACAGCTCAGGAAGGTGGACTGCACTGTTTTCTGCGCAAGCGAATGCTTTTTGCTTTCCTTCGCACACTTCATCTGGACAGTCCTTTCACAATCGTGAGGATATTGCTTCCGTTCAGATATTCATACCGGATATCGTCCATATTCTTTTTGACAAGGAATATGCCGAGTCCGCCGATATCCCGTTCATCACTGGAAAGCGTGATATCGGGATCAGCCTTTGCAAGCGGATCATACGGAACGCCGTGGTCAATGAACGTGATAATGACAGCAGAAGCATCGGGCTTGACCTCGACCCGAACGGTCGCCGGACCGGTCTCCGGATGATAGGCATAATTTGCGATATTGACAAAAATCTCCTCGACAGCGAGATCAATCTGCATCTGCACCTTCAGGGAGCAGCTTGCCTCCTCCAGCTGCGCATCGACAAAGCTGATCACGGCATCGAGATTCTCTGTCAACGCCTCAATATCCAGCTCTTTCATAGCAAGGCTTCCTTTCCGCATCATGCAATCGTCAGGATATCCGTAAATCCGGTGACCTCGAAGATTTCCATCAGATCCTCATTCACATGAATGACCTTCATCGTACCCTGCCGGTTCATCTGCTTCTGTGCAATCAGGAAGATGCGCAGACCGGCGGATGAAATATACACCGTTTCCGCAAGGTCAAATACCAGCTCCTGAATGTCCTCCGTAAGAGAAGTCCGCAGTGCATTTTCCAGCTCCGGCGAGGTTTTCGTATCAATTCTTCCCTCGATTGCAAATGTCAGCTTTGCATCTTCCCTGTTCTGATTGATCGTCATAATAAATTACCGTTCCTTTCATTTTCTGATTCACCCTGCTATTGTATCACAGGTGTTTTCTGTTTTGTTCGCTTACAGCCGGATGATCTTCTCGATCATGACCGTTGTCGAATCTCTGTGCAGCCAGACCTTTACCTCATCCGCCAGCTTGGCGATGATGGATTTCTCCAGCTCATCCCATTCGTCCTTTCCGGCATTCTGACCGGATGAAAGACGCTCACGGTAAAGCCGGAGCGACCAGAACGCGGCATCACCTGACGGCGTACCGGCGCTGCCGGAATCCAGCCACGCATCGCTCATGCTTTTGAGATACTGCTCGTCCGCATCCGTCGGCATTTGCAGACTGCGGCGCAGCAGCTCGCGGATTTTGCCCAGAACGCCCTTCGCACTTTCATTTCTGCCGCTGGTCGAGACAGAAAGAATCTGCGATTCCTGCACCTGATTTGCCTGTCTTTCCGCCGAAAGACAGATGCGGCAGAGCAGACCCTGCTTCGTTCCTTCGCTCTCGATCCAGAATGATCCGCTGAAATCGTCGAAAATTCCGTGGATCATGCTGACAGTCTCCTCGGTCAGCAGCCGCAGATGCATCGCATTCTTTCCGGTGATGCCGTGATACGCAGAGAATTTCTCAGCCGTCTGCATCGCCGCATCGCTGCCCTTCAGATCACTGTTAATCGTAATGAGATCAGTTTTCATCGCATCCCTCCGTTCATTGTATATAATAACATTATAACTCTTTCAGCGCATTTTGTCAATTCTTTCTTAAAAATATTACCGTCTGATCAAGCTGCTCAGGATTCAGCCGTCCGATATTCCGCACGGGATACTGATATGCCGCCCTGCCGAACAGATGACATTTGTCACTGCGCCGATGACAGACGGCATCTTCCGAAAGAGCATCCCCTGCGCTATAATAAAGACAGAAAAACAAACCCGACCCAAACGGAGGTGCATGAAAATGAAAACAGATCAGCTGATGAGACATCTGCTGCAAGGCGTCGTACTCGTGCTGCTGCTCGGCATGGTCGCTGTCACGAGCTGCAATACGCTGTTCGGTTTCTGAAAAGCCGGACAGCCTGCATAAAAGGAGGCGGATACCATGAATGAACATGAAGTGAAAAGAAGCATCAAAATCGTTATCGCTGCGGTAGTTTTGATATGTCTTCTTCCGATTATCGGACTGGATAATTTTCTGGAGATGCCGCTGATTTTTCCGGTGATGTTCATTGCCGGATTCGGCGCAGCAGCGGCAGGACATCTTGTCTCACTGCTTGTCAATCTGTTCACCGGAAAGGATCATCTGCGTCTGATTCAGCCGGTTTGTTCGGGGCTTTTGCTGCTGATCTCTCTGCTCATGGCACTGCATGAATCGCACGATTTTATGGGACATCTCGGCGCAGCCGTCATCATAGTTCTACTCTCGGTTCCGTTCGGCGCCGTATTCCTGTTCCAGCTGACGGGTTCCATCATCCATGCCGCCCGCCACCGTTGATATAGTTCTCCGGCAGAAAACATGTATCATAAAAAGCGCTTCTCTCAGCTTGCTTTTTGCGTGATTATGTGCTATAATACACATGGTAAAAAAAAACGGTTTGCCGGTCAGAAACGACGGCGACGGGAATCATACTGTAAAAGGAAACGCTGAAACTGCATGGAAGAGAAACTGATATCCGCAATCATTACAACGCATAACAGACCGCCCGAACAGGTGCTTCGGGCGGTCCGCAGTGTTTTGCGGCAGACTTACACCAATACCGAGCTCATTGTTGTCGATGACAGCAGCGCCGATTATCCGCTCAGAAATGCGGTCGAGCAGGCGGTTCGGAATGCTTCCGGCAGGATCCTCTACATCCGGCATCCGGATTCCCGCGGCAGCTGCGCTGCACGAAATACCGGTCTGAAACACGCAAACGGATACTATACTGCGTTTCTCGACGATGACGACGAATGGCTCCCCGAAAAGCTCGCAGAACAGCACAAAGGCTTCTCCGGCAGCCGGACCGCACTGGTCTACTGTCAGCAACGGATGATCGACCGCATCCGGAATCAGACGTATATCGCCCCGCCTCAAATGAAACGCGGCTGCGTCTTTGACGCCTTGCTGAAAACCAATTTTATCGGCAGCACTTCCAATCCGCTGATCCGAAAAGACTGCCTTTGTCAGATTGGCGGTTTCGATACGAAAATGCAGTCGATGCAGGATTATGACGTCTGGCTTCGCCTCGCGGCGCGGTATCCCGTAAATTATGTCAGGAAGCCGCTGCTGAAATACTATATTCACGAAAATGCGCGCATTTCCACAGATTCCGGCAAAAAGCTCTCCGGCTTTCTCCGCCTCAACAGCAAATACCGGAAATACATCGAACGTGACAATAACACATGGTATCTGCGGCATATCGTTCTGACGCCCCTGCTCGCCCGACTGGAATCCAGACGCTGCGCACTTGCTATGTGGCTGCGGTGCGTCCGGAGATGTCCTTTCAAAATCATCGGAAATACGAAGTTTCTGCTTGTAATTCTGGCAGGCTGCGACTCCCGTCCCTACCGGTTCTATGAAAAACTGAAATACGCACGCCTGACAAAACGGCGCGCATTGAACAGCATCGCCGGAGGAGAATCATGAATACGAATCAAGCGGAACCGCGCATCAGCGTTGTCATTCCGGTGTACAATGTTGCGGCATATCTGCGTGCATGCGTCGATTCCGTTCTGCATCAGAATTATCCGCAGACAGAGATCATTCTGGTCGATGACGGCTCGGACGATGCAAGCGGTGCAATCTGCGACGAATATGCATCCGCAGACAGCCGCGTCAGCGTGATTCATCAGGAAAATCACGGGCTCGGACATGCCCGCAATACCGGCATGCGCGCTGCATCCGGAACCTATATTATCTTTCTGGACAGCGATGATCTTTGGCGTCCCGATACGCTGAAAACGCTGCTGCATGCAGCGGAACAGCATCATTTGCAGGCGGTCGTTTTTGCAGCAGAAGCCTTCTGCGACGGCGTACAGCACACCGGCGGTCCGGATTACCGGCATACGGCACAGAATCGCATCGTAAAATCCGGCGCGGACAGCCTTGCATTCGCTTTCGCGCACGGTGAATACTATGCACAGGCATGCATGCGCATGTATCGGCTCGATTATCTCCGGCAGCACGGCTTTCTGTTCGACGAGGGCATCATCCACGAGGACGAGAGCTTTTCCTTTCTGGCGTATCTGAAAGCAGAACGGGTCATGTGTCTCGGGGAGCAGCTTTATCTGCGGCGCTACCGGCAGGGCTCGATCATGATGCAGCCCGATCCCTTCCGCTCGGCACACGGCTACTGCACCGCTGCCGGTACGCTGCTGCGGTATCTGCAAGCGCATCCCGCGGATCAGCAGGAAAAAAGGCTGTTCTTTCTGCAAATCCGCTTCTGCATGCAGGGCATCTACCGGCAGTACCGTGCGGCACAGAAGGATAAGCAGAAAATCATCGAAGATACGAAGGATACAATCCGGCAGGCATATCGCTCCGATGTGTTTCCGGTACATTACCGGCTGCTTGCAATGCACTTCCTGTCCGGCTATCTTTACTGGCGCATACGCTGCGCATCTGCAAGAATGAGATCAAAACTGAAAAGGAAAAACAATGCATAAACCTGATTCAAACCGGAAAGAGGCGTTCCGATGAGCAGCACAAACAGCAGCTCCCGAATCCGGAATACCAAACGGATCATGTCCAGCGGCATGATCTATTTCATCATCAAAACGATCTTTCCGTTTATCAACAGAACCGTCATCATCTATACGCTCGGTTCGGAATTCACGGGGCTCTCAGGGCTGTTCAGCTCCGTTTTACAGGTGCTGAATCTGGCGGAATTCGGGCTGAGTCTGGCGGTTGTATATTCGCTCTATGAGCCGCTGGCAAAGGATGATACGCAGGCGGTCAATCAGATCATGGCATGGCTGCGGAAGGTCTATCATCTTGTCGGCAGCGTCATTTTCTGCGGCGGTCTGATCGCTGCGCCGTTTCTGCCGCATCTCATCCGCGGACACTGTCCGGACGGCATCAATATCTATCTGCTGTTTCTCATCTTCCTCTTTGATTCCGGCATCAGCTATTTTCTGTTCTCCTACAAGGAGGCGCTGCTGATTGCCGATCAGCGAAGGGATATTCTCAGCAAAATCAGCTCCGTCATCAAAATTGCGGTCAATCTGCTGCAATTCTTTGCGCTCCTGATTTTCCGCAATTACTATCTGTATGCGGTAATTCTGATCTGCGGGACGGTTGTCTCGAATCTTCTTGTGAACCGTGCCGTGACCGAGCGGTATCCCTATCTGCACGGCGGCGCATCTCATGCTGCGGTTCCGGCTGCGATGAAAAAGGAGCTCATCGGGCTGATGATCAACCGCCTGTCCAATGTCAGCCGGAATGCCTTTGACAATCTGATTATCACCGCGACGCTCGGACTGACCGCGACGGCAATCTACGGCAACTATTATCTGATCTATACTGCCGTATTCAGCGTCACTGCCGTATTCAGCGACTCCATGCAGGCAAGTGTCGGCAACAGCATCGCCGTCCGGAGCGAAGCGCAGAATTTTGAGAATCTGCTTGATTTTTCTATGCTGTACGCATGGATTGCCGGCTGGTGTGCGACGACAATGGCTTGTCTCTATCAGCCGTTCATGAAGCTGTGGGTCGGGCAGGAGCTGATGCTCTCTGACGGCAATATGCTGCTCTTTGCCGTCTACTTCTATCTCATCAGCATGAACCATATCCGCAATCAGTATATCCTCGGCAATGCGCTCTGGTGGGATTTGAAATGGGTCTATCTGATTGAGGCTGCCGCGAATCTGCTGCTGAATCTCGTCCTTGGGCATTTCTGGGGCGTCACCGGCGTACTGCTGGCTACTATCCTGACGATCTTCTTCTGCAATTATCTCATGTGCAATGCGGTGCTGTTCCGGCGCTATTTCCGGCATGCATCCATCGGTTTATTCTACCGGCAGCAGTTCTATTATCTGCTCTGTACAGCCGTTGTCTGCGGCGGTGTTTATCTGATCTGCCGCAGAACGGACAGCATCTTCCTCAGAGCGGGCATCTGCATCGTACTGCCGAATCTCCTCTATCTGCTCCTCTTCCGCCCGTGCAGCAGGTGGAAAAGCAGTACCGCAATCGTCAGGCGGCTCCTGAACATCAAATAACACCGGAAATATTCAGAACAAAACCAGCGCTCTGTCACACGCAGGGAGCTGGTTTTCTGATTCAGAGATTATTTCAGGAAACGAAACACATTCATCAGCTTCCTGCCGTTGGTGAACAGTGCTCGAAAGCAACGCAGATCAGCCGTGTACGCCCGAATTCCGGCGGACGAACAAAGGCTGCACAGCCTTTGCCAGCCGTGCAGCCCTTATCCTTTCCCCTTTTCCCAAGTGGCAGTGATTGTCCCGCAAACATGGAAAGGCGCGCACCGAGGGTGTACCGACCCCAAATACGCGCTCGAGTTCTCTTTACGCTTTGACGGAGGGCGCAGTTATGCCAACCCGACTCAGTAATGAACCCATTCCCGTGCAATCGGTGCATATTCTGCGCTTCGGCATAACTGTCAGCTCCTTCCTTGTGTAATTGCATATATATGCATTTCACCCAAAATAATAATGTTATAAAATCTTTCTCTGATTTTTTCTGACATTATTATACCATATAAAGCGTGCCAGAACCGTGCCAAAACCCCGCTGAATTATGAACAAACTGTAAACATCGGTTACAATTCGGTTACAGTAATATACAATATGTACTATAAATGCAAATAATAATGATTTGTATTAAAAAATCCAGCCGTAATACTCCGGCAGGGATGACAGCTCGCCGACCGTTTCGATCTTATCCATAAAGACCCCGATCTCGCCCCGTTTCTTGTTCAGCACATCCTCCGCGCCGACGCCGCTCAGCGTATCGCGCATGTCCTTCGTATACTTCCGGAGCTGATCCTGTTTTGTAATATCGCCGTCATAAAATACTGTGAGTAATTCGTCATTAGAGGCGGAGATGCCGTTTTTATAACATAAATACGCGAATATCTGCTGCGTCAGCTTCTTCTGAAATGAGAGAATGCCGCTGCGGCTCTCGACCGTAAACCCGTTCGTGCAGTTGATTTTCAGCGATTTGTTCAGCGCGACCGGCTTGCGGAGCCATTGCAGTGCCTCGATGATATCCGCTTCGTCAAACGGCTTCGTCACAAAGCCGGAGCAGTGCATCCGGTGCCCGAGCAGTGCGTATTCCGGATGTCCCGTGATAATCACAATGTCCATTTCCGGATTGTTGTCCCGCAGATAATACATCGTCTCATCGCCCGACATACCGGGCATCTCCATATCCAGAAATGCAATGTCAATCCTGTGCCGCCGGACAATGCGGATGCCCTCCTCCGCCGACAGCGCATAATAATGCGTGCCGTCCGGATCAAGATTCTGCATAATATGCCGCATGGAATCCAGAACAGACTGGTTATCGTCAATCGTAATTGTCCGCATCTTCATGATCCTCTTCTTCCTTCAATTCCTCTTCCCTGACTTCGACATATTTCAGCCGGATGACGGCAGAGGTACCGTCTTCATCCTGCGTGAGCGTCAGGGTGCCCATATCGGTCGCTTTCAGACGCAGGCGGACATTTGCAAGTCCGATGCTTTTGCGCTTCTTCTGCTGCTTCGTCAGACGGTAGCCGCCGGAACGGTCGTCGCGCACCTCAATCTCGATGCAGTCCGGCTCATCGCGCACAATCACCTGCACCAGACCGCCGCGCTGATACGTTCCGATGCCGTAGCGGATTGCATTCTCGACCAGCGGCTCAACGCTCAGTGCCGGTACCATAAACTGGTCGATCTCAATGTCATATTCCACGCGCATCCGGTCGCGGTAGTTCAGACGTTCCAGACTGACATATGCGCGGATGCTTTTCAGCTCATCCGTAAACGGAATCAGGTCATTGTTTGTCATTGCCGTGAAATTCGAGCGGAGATATTTGCCGAAATCCTGAATACCCTTGTATACCTCCGGATTATCCATACACTTCGACTGCAATGCCATGAGCGAATTGTAGATGAAATGCGGCTGAATCTGTGCGAGCAGGAGCTGCACCTTGCTCTGCTCCAGCTCCTGCCGGTTCTTGCCGAGCTCCAGCTCACGGTTATAGAGCTGCTCCTGCACCTTGCTCTGGTGAATCGCTGCCAGATAAAAATAATAAATCAGGATTTCCGCTGCCGTGACCTCCGTTGTGTAATCGGTCACGAAGCCGATGTATTTCAGATAAACCGTGAAAACCGTTGTCAGTGACATAAAAATGACAATCAGTCCCTTGGAACGGTCGCCGTCACCGAGAAAACGCAGCGAATAAATCAGCAGCAGTAATATATAAAAGCAGACTGCCAGCGCCGGTATGCAGTTCAGCGGTCCGGACAAAAAGTCATGTGTTTTCGTATAGCCGTATATCAGATTGGTGCCGGACAGGTCAATCAGCGAGACTGCCGCATTCACCGCAAACGGCAGCGACAGCAGAATCCTGTGCTTTACCGGTGCGACAAGATACAGCTCAAGCAGAACCATCAGCGGATGGATAATATAGTAGACTGCCGCCTTGACATACAGAATCCAGACCGGCTTCTGATACAGATTACACCAGTATTCCGTAAAATTGCAGAGCGTCAATATAAATACCAGCGCGAGTATGTAACGGATATATTCCACGCCCTTGATCTTCGTTTCGCTGTTTGCAGACAGAATGACAATCAGTCCGGCAAGCAGAATCAGCGTCATAAAATTCCGGCTGAGATATTCCAGCAGCATCTGCATGGCATGACCTCCTTTTTACGGCTATTCACATTATAACAGATTATCCGGCAAAATGCAAGTTGAGGGTATCATGTTTTATGTGCGCTGTGCAAGGGCTGCGCCTGTTCGGCTGGCGGCGGAGAGCCGTCCCGATTGAACCGAGCAGCGAACTGTCACGCAAAATCCGCCGAAGAAAGGCAAAGCAAATCACCAGCGGACGCTGCCCGCTGCAAAAATATTTGCAGGAATCTGTGACCTGTGGTATAATAATATTGTCGAATGATATAGAGGACCTCAAAACCACCGGAAAGGAGATGAACCCCCGATGCAGAATCTCTCAGATACCGAGCTGCTCGGCTTGTTCCGGCAGCGCGATCAGGCGGCGCTTGCCGGCACACAGCAGAAATACGGCAGACTCTGCCGCAGCATCGCCCGTAATATCCTCGGCAGCAGCGAGGACGCTGAGGAATGCATGAACGATACGCTCCTGAAGCTCTGGGAGACCATTCCGCCGGAACAGCCGCGCAGCCTTGCGGCTTATATCAGCGTTATTGTGCGCAATCTCGCCTGCAACCGACGCACGGCAGGTCACAGACAAAAACGCGGCGGCGGTGAATTTTCCGTTGCGCTCAGTGAAATTGAAAATACACTCGCGGCACCCGATCAGATCGAAAAGGTGCTCGATACCATGGCAATCGGTGATGCGCTCGACCGCTTCCTGAATGACCTTCCGCAGGAAACACGCGTGATGTTCATTCTGCGGTACTGGTCTGACCTGAGTATCAGTGAGATCGCTTCCCGCTGCGGCGTCGGACAGAGCAAGGTCAAAATGACCCTTCTGCGCACCCGCAATGCATTGAAAGCCTATTTGGAAAAGGAGGGCTTACGATGAAAGATCAGGATTACATCAAAATCATGGACCGCATCAGCAAGGATAAAATCGAAGAAGCCTTTACATATGATGCCACGGCGCAGAAAAACCGCCGTTCGATCCGGCGGCTGAGCATGGGCATCGGCGCAATCGCGGCTGTCATTGCGGTCGTCATCGGCACAATCGGCTATGACGCCTACCGCGACAGACTGCTCGCGGATTCCGGCGCCGAGACCAGCGGTCTCTCCGAAGATTCGCTGAATCTGCTCGGCGGTCACGGCGAGATCAGAGGCTTCATCGGCAGCAGCGGCACACCGCTTTTCCGCGACGATGACTGCTATTATATGCCGACGATTGCCGATGCGGAAAATACGGTATTAGGCGGCGGCATCCGAGAGGCTGTTTACCGGAAATGGGCGATTAACGGCAGCACGGCGTCCGAAACCGTCACCTGCGATGATAATTTGCTGACAGACGGCGAACAGGTTTATACCTATCATGACCATCAGATTTTTGTGACAGACGGCAACGGCAATGAAACCTTTTTTTCTGCTGTACCATGGAAACCATGCAGTATTCAGAAGCTCTGTGACGGCTGGTATTTTCTGTCCGCTTGCATAGAAGACTCGTGGATCGACGGAAACCCGAACCCTTATGCGCTTCTGGATAAGAACGGCGAAGGCATCTACGGTCACGTTGATTACGGCGATGTCCGCCCGGACGGCAACGGCACGACGATCTATTACCGCCAAGAGAATCAGATTTATTGCGCTCCGATCAACGCGCCCGATCACGGTTACCTGCTGGCAGATGCCGGTGATGCGCCGGACTGCCTGCTCGACTGGACGGTTGCCAATGATGCGCTCTACTATCTCACCGCGGAAAACGGCAGTGTCCGATACTGCACCAAGCAGCTCAATCCCGACGCACCGGTGGAATCCGTAACGGTCAACGATCCCGATGACCCTGCGTTATACGATCAGCTTCGGGAATACTTGTATTTCAGCAGACAGCAAACAGAGCTGCACACTGTCACCTATACCTACCGCGATGATGTGCTGGAATTTCATGTCAATACCTCCGGTCAGCCGATCTATCCGCCGATGGCCTCCTCGGAATGCTGGTTCTACAGCGTCCCCGCGGCGGAGCTCTGGGACGATGATCTGCCTGATCTGAACGAGCGTCCGTTCATAAAATTCTTCGATACCGGCGAGCATATTATCTTCTCGCTGCCGAAGGACGGCAAACGCGGCGAACAGCTCGTGCAGCTCGGAAAAGAATCCGGCGCATATCAGTATATCGGCGAAAATTATGCGCCGGAGCAGCCGAAAGCCGAAACGTCTCCCGACAGCACTGCACCGGCGGAAGTCATCCCCCAGACAGACAGCGGCTTCTGCTCGCCGGATACCTTCTCGCTCTACTATATTCCGCAGGAGCATCTTGATTCGGAACACATCGAATGCTACAGAATGCTGCCTGCCGTCAAGGCTTCCGAATCGAAGTTTGATGCGGATGTGCTCAGCAATACGCTTCCGCAGGGCGGCGGCTTCCGACCCGATCCGAATCAGAATCCGCATATCGGCATCGACGAGGCAAAACAGATCATCTTAAACGGCGACCCGAATGATACCGGCGCGATATTCACTGCGCTCAATCAGGCGGCAGAAAACTATGCAGGCAAATATCCCTATGAAAGCATCGGCAGAGTCTGCTATGAATACTGGCTCAGCGATGACGGCAGCGAATTCATCGTCGCCATGTGCAGCTATGCCGGTGAACAGGAAACGATAGAATTCGTGTACTTCCGCTATGACAGGGACGCAGGACAGTTTGCATATCAGTATATGCCCGCTCGAATGCGCGATCAGGCATCCGAGGCGCACAGCACGGAGACCAATGCGCTCGGCGGTAAGGGCAGAATCCGCGCATTTGAGGATAAATCCGATGTTTCTGAAACTGACGGACCCGTGCTCTCTGTGGCTGAGGACGACGAATATGTCTATGACCTTGAGAGATGTCTGCGTGCACGCAAAACGGACGGCAATATCGTCTTTGAAGCGTTTTCGGTGCCGGGTGTACCGCAGTACGATCCGGAACACAATCAGGAGCAAAATCTGTTTGTCACCTGCGGCATGGTGCTGACGTTCAATCAGGGCGCACTGTATGAGCTCAAAACGGACGGCAGCCTGACGCCCCTGCTGACACTGTCAGAAGACAGTGCGGGCAATCCGGTTGCAAATGTCCGCCTCACAGAAGTACGCGGCTTTGCACCGGATACCTCCGGCAGACCGGAAAAGCTCTTCCTGCGCGGCGGCGCACAATTCAGAAACAAAACAGACAATGACGCCGATTACCGGATCAATGCGATTCTGAATCTGAAAACCGGAAAATATGATGATCTGGACTTCACGGGTTTAGCCAGCAAATATATCAAATATTATGTCAAAGAGGATGCTGTCTATGTCATAGGCAGATATGACGCAAAAGCCGCGGCAAAACTGACAGGCGGAGACATTCAGGAAGAAAACAGCTATGTGCTCGTAAAATTTGTCGATGACGGCACATGCATTCCGGTCAGTACGTCCGAATGGAAATTCGGCATATTCTTAGAAGCGTTCTTTGATCAGGACAGAAATATATGGTTTCTGGACGAGTACGGAAAATGCTGCAAGGGCAATATTGATGACCGATCCGTCACAGAGGGTTCAACGGAAGAAATGTACAGCGTGAAAGATTCGGTCGCGGGTGTGAAGTACAGGGAAGGCAGCTGTGTTCACATCGCAGTCTCTGTGGTTGACCGTCAGAAATCCGGCAGGGACAAACCGGTCAGCATAATCGTGTATACGATTGACGGCGAAAATGTATCCTCCTATACGGTTCGATATCCTGCATAAAGCAGAAAAGCAGCCTCCTTCCGGAAGCTGCTTTTCTGCTTTATGCTTTCATTGTCTGACAGACTGTCTCTGCTGCCATGTGAGCGCCTTTTACAGATTGTCGCTCCGTCAGGGTGCAAGCTCCTGCTCCGTAATGAGCTTTGCAATAAACCGGAGAATTTTCAGCGTGCAGTCAGCGGTGATGCCGGTGCCGCCTGCGACATTCGCATTCAGCTTTCCCTGCTCCGAGATTGCCGCTTTCGGATCCTCAGCCACAAAGCGGCTGACAAGAACAGCATCGGAAACATCCACCGTGCCGTCTTCATTTGCGTCGCCCCATTTGCCTTGCCTGGCATGCGGCGTCGTGGTTTCTGACGCCGCGGAGAGGGATGTGGTCTCAGTCAGTTTGCTGCTTTCGGTTGCTGCCGTTGTTTCGGAGGTCACGGGCTTTGTCGTATCGGATACAGGCTTTGTCGTATCCGGTACGTCGATATCGACCTTGTCGCCCTTGCTGCCCTTCGAGCCGCCGTCGAGATTGCTGCTCTCGCCGGATGCATAATAATCCGAGAGCGAGATGCCGTTTTTGCCGAGCGCGACCTGATGATCGAGACCGATAAACTTCTTGGATTCGGTCTTCCAGATCGCCGGATAATAATAGGTCTCGTATTTCTTCTGATCCCATGTGATCGTCGTCTGACCGGTGATCTTGCCGTCGGCATCCTGCTTCGTGCTGAAAATAATATCCTTCCAGAGTCCGCCCGTATCGCCCGAATCATCATTGAGACACCAGAAGGTGTGGTTCACATGATGCTTGATCATATAATCGCGGAGCAGACCCAGCCACTTTTCATTGTCACCGTCATCCAGTCTGCCGCCCCATTCGCCGATCAGCAGCGGATATTTGTCCTCCTCGACAAGATATGCCCATGTCTCATACCAGTAATCGTCGAGCAGCGTTTTTTCCGTGAAATCCTTGTGGAACCATGTCTGGTCGCTGACAATCGGACCGTAGTCATGCGGCGAATAGACAATCTGCGAGGTACCGGCTTTCGGCATCACCGGATATTTTGCGACGCCGCGGAGATTGCCGCCCCACCATGCGCCGTGTCCCTCAAAGCCCTCTACACCTTCAATCAGAATCAGCGCGTAGGGATTGTTTGCGAGAATCGCATCGGCACAGTCCTGAGCTGCCTTCTTCCAGTTGTTCGGTGCATCGGAATCATCCCAGATTGCGTCAATCGGCGCGCCGCCGTATTTGCTGTGCGGCTCATTTTTCAGGTCGAAGCCGATCAGCGTATCATCGTTCCGGTATTCCTTTGCGCACCATGCAAGTGTCTCGATCCAGACATCCGTCGTGACCTCGACCTTTTTGCCGTCATTTGCGGTGAAGGATTTGCCGTACCAGAGACCGTAATTGTGTCCGGAATTGTTGGACTCGGGGCTGTGGATGTCGATGAAGGCTTTGACGCCGTATTTCTTGCACTTTGCAAGAAGGATGTCGAACAGCTCCTTGCTGTTGACCACGCTGCCGTCCGCCTTGATCAGATCGACATTGAACGGATAGCTCGGATCATTATTCGGATTGATGCTCTCAATCGGATCGGGATCGCCGATCATCCAGTTATAGAGCAGCTCGGTCGATACCGGCAGACGGAGCACATTGACGCCGTGGTCGGCGATATCCTGCACCAGATCGTCAATGTCGCCGCTCCAGAGATAATGCGGCGAATTCTCCGTGCAGTTGAAGCCGAACCAGTTTGCGCCGGTCAGCCAGACCTCGTTGCCGTCCTTGTCATAGATGCGGCTGCCCTTGCAGTGGAGCCAGTCATCGTTTGTGTCGTCTGCCGCGGAGACCGTGACCGGCGCTTTCAGGCTGCTGCCTGCAAACCCTGCCGTTCCGGCGGCGGCGATGAGTGCTGCCAGAATCAGTGACAGCAGATGTTGCTTTTTCATTTGAATTTCCCCTCTCGAAATGGTTTCACCGTTTCCGGTGTCAATGCAGCCGGTGCGGATACCCGTTTCCGCGCACAGCCGTTCTGAACTATATACATTGTATCGCAAATCGCATCCGATGTCAATATGTATCAGAAAAAACGCACGATATCTGTGTTAATTCTTTTGATTATCTGCAAATCAGATGCATTTCCGGCATCCTATCCGAAAAAAAGCGCAAAATTAGAGAATATCGCGGCGATTTGCGCAAATCTTTGCTAGACGCGCACCCCTGATTTGCGCTATAATAGAAGTACAGTGCAGTGTGCGCTTATCAATCCGAACTGTTAAAAGGAGGAAAACGCTTATGAAAAAACTGCTCTCAATCCTGTCGGCTTCTGTGCTGGCAGCCGCAACGCTGCTGACTTCAGACCTGCTCAAGCCTGCACAGGAGGTGAAAGCGCTCGATCAAGTCAAAATCATGCCGGTCGGTGATTCTATTACAAACGGCGACGGCGAGACCGGCGGCTACCGGAAATACCTCGATTATGCTTTGAAGCAGAAGGGCATTTCCTTTGACATGGTCGGACCGAAGAAGGACATGAATGCTTCGTTCAATTACAACGGACAGAATGTGCAGTATGACAGCGATCATGCCGGATTCAGCGGCTTCCAGATCAAGGAGGTCCCGGGCTGGGGGCAGGCAAACAACACCGGCAGCCTTTACAATGAGCTGAAAAACGGCAACAAGGTGAAACAGTATAATCCGGACATCATCCTGCTCATCATCGGTACAAACGATATGACCGCAAACCGCGATCTGGGCGCATGCTCCGACGATCTGCATGCACTGCTCGACTACATGCTCGAGAACATGAATCAGGACGGCATGATCTTCCTTGCCTCCATTCCGGAATTCACCGCTTACGGCGGCAGTCCGCAGCGTGTCGGAAACTATAACAATACCGTCAAGAAGGTCGCAGAGGACTATGCAGGCTCCGGCAAGCATGTGACATTTGCCGATATCCACGGCTGCCTCACGACCTCCGACCTCAGCGGCGACAATCTCCACCCGAGCGGCAAGGGCTATGAGAAAATGGGCAAATTCTGGGCGGAAACCATTTCGGATTATCTCGCCGGAAGCACCACGACACCGGATCAGCCCGACCAGCCGACGCAACCCGATCAACCCGATCAGCCGACACAGCCTGCTCTGACCGGCTCCGAGCTGCTGCATGCAGACTTTGAAAGCGGTCTCTCCGGCTGGACGGCACGCGGCGGTGCGACCGTCGGCGTCAGCAACGCTGAGGCTGCAAGCGGCAGCCAGTCCGCTGCTGTCTCCGACCGCAGCGATGCATGGAACGGCATCTCCTATGATATCAGCAGCATCTGTCCGGCAGGCACTGTCATCGACGTCTCTGCAAAGGTCAAGCAGAAATCCGGCTCGTCCGTGAAATTCAAGCTGACCGTACAGTACGGCTCCGGAAACGGTGCGGAATATGATACCTTCGCCGAGGAGAGCATTGCCTCCGGTGAATGGGGTACGATCTCTGCTTCCCAGTATACGGTCAAGAGCGGCTCTTCTCCGATGCTGTATATCGAAACAGATACGGATAAATCCGATTTCTATGTCGATGAGATCATCATTGCAAAATCCGCAGGCGTTGCACAGCCCGCCAATTACAAGCTCGGCGATGCGAACGGTGACGGCGTCATCAATGCAGCCGATCTGTCTATCGCAAAGCAGGGCGCACGCGATGCACTCGATAACAAGACCGTGAAGAAAATGGCAGACGTCAACTGCGACGGCACCATTGACCGCACCGACATTGAATGGTTCGTCAAGTATCTGACAGGTCAGGTCACGGAATTCCCCGAGCCGCTGACACCGCCGAAGGGCGCAATGCGCACCATTTCCGAGTATACGCCGATCTGTGAGGCAGAGGTCAAAAACTTCGATTACGGTATGCTCGATTCCAAGGCTGGCGTCCAGTACGGTACGCTCAAGAAGGAAACCTACAAATCCAAGGCGGCAAACAAGAATAAGCCTTATAACATCCTGCTCCCTGCGGGCTATGATTCCAGCAAGGAATATCCGGTTCTCTATCTCCTGCACGGCTACTATGAGGATGAGGACAGACTGATGACCGCCGGAAACAACGGTGAGGCAATGAGAACAAAGGAGCTCGTCGGCAACCTGATCGGTCAGGGTCTGGCTGAGGAAATGATCGTTGTCTGCCCGCTGGTCTTCACGAGCGCAACCATGAACGGTCCGTCCGGCATGGATAACCAGAGCAATGCGGCATACGATGCATTCGTCGATGATATCGTTGACAGCCTGATGCCGCATATCGAGAGCAAATACAGCGTTGCAACCGGCAGAGAGAATACCGCCGTCACAGGCTTCTCCATGGGCGGCAGAGAATCGCTCCAGATCGGTATGAAGTATGCTGACAAGTTCGGCTACGTCGGCGCGATGTGTCCGGCTCCGGGCGTCTCCGGCAGCTTCAAGTGGAACAGTGAGGAAGAGGCTCCTTCGCTAGTTTACATCACCGCCGGTACGGCTGACGACGTCGTCGGCACCTCGATTCCGGAAGGCTATCACAACAACTTCACGAAGAATAATGTTCCCAATATCTGGCAGGTCGTTCAGAACGGTCATCACGGCGATGATTCGATCCGCGCGCATCTGTATAATTTCATTCAGTTTATCTTCAAAGCATAAGCACTGCCTGTTTTCTTTGAAGGATGAATGAATAAATGTATTGCCCCGAAGCGTGTCAAAATGCTTCGGGGCAATTTTTCTTTTTTGACAATCAGTCATCCGCGCTCTCACCCTCGGAATATGCAAAGCCGGACGGTTCTGAATCCGGTTCCGCCTTATGAAACTGTGTCTCATAAAGCTGCGTATACACACCGCCGGCATGGACAAGCTCCTGATGTGTTCCGCGCTCGGCGATCTCGCCGTCCTTGATTACCAGAATCTCATCCGCAGCAAGCACCGTGGACAGACGGTGCGCAATCAGAATGCCCGTGCGCGATGCAATCAGCGGCTCAATCGCATCCTGAATCTTCTGCTCCGAGATCGAATCCAGCGCTGAGGTCGCTTCATCGAAAATCAGCAGTGCAGGGTCCTTCAGCAAAATCCGCGCAATCGAAATGCGCTGCTTCTCTCCGCCAGAGAGCTTCAAGCCGCGGTTTCCGACAACCGTATCCAGTCCCTGCTCCTGCTTCTCGACAAAATCATAAATATTCGCCTGTCTGCACGCTTCAATCAGCTCCGCCTCGGTTGCATCGGGCTTTGCATAGAGCAGATTCTCCCTGATTGTACCGTTGAACAGATAGGTCTCCTGACTGACAATGCCGATGTTTTCCCGCAGGAATCCAAGGTCAAGCCGGCGGACATCCTCGCCGTCAAACAGCACGCTGCCGTCAATGACATCATATAACCGCGGAATCAGATTGATCAGCGTACTCTTGCCGGAGCCGGACGGTCCGACAATCGCTATGCACTTGCCCTGCTCCAGCCGGAAGCTGATGTTTTTCAGAATCTCACGGTCTGCATCATAATAGAAGCGGACATTGCGGAATTCTACCTCTCCCCTGACCGTTTCCGGCGTGATCGCATCCGGTGCGTTTTCGATTTCCGGCTTCATGTCGTAATACTCGAAAATACGGGTAAACATCGCCATAGACCGAATCCAGTCTACCTGAATATTCAAAAGCTGATTGACCGGCATATACATCTTGCCGAGCAGCGCGACCAGTACCGAAATCTGTCCGACCGTCACCGATTCATCATAACGCATCATGATCAGTCCGCCGATCAGATAAATCAGCATCGGTCCGATGTTCGTGAACGTGCTGAGCGCCATACGGAACCAGCGACCCGCCATGCTCTCCTTGATATTCAGTCCGATCATCCGCTTGTTGACCGCTTCATACCGCTGATTCTCTTTCTCCTCCATGCCGAACAGCTTGACGAGAAGCTGTCCGCTGACGGAGAGCGTTTCATTGAGAATGCCGTTGATCTCGTCGCTGCATGCCTGCGAATCCTTCGTGATTGCCCAGCGGCGCTTGCCTGCACTGCGCGTCGGAATCGTGAACAGCGGAACAACCGCAATGCCGACCAGCGCGAGAATCCAGTTCTGCCGGAACATCAGCACCAGCGCGACAATCAGCGTGATCGCATTGGAGAGAATGCTCGTCAGCGTACCGGTGATGATCTGCTGCACGCCGGAAATATCGCTTGTCATGCGCGTGATGATATCGCCCTGATTGTTCGTTGTGAAGAAGCGCTGCGACATCGTTTGCAGATGCCGGTACATTTTGTTCCGCATATCATATGTGATATGCTGCGCAATCCATGTATTGAGATAGCTTTCGAGAATGCCGATCAGGTTTGCAAGCAGCGTCACGCCGAATGACAGCAGAATGAACAGCACGAGCGCGCGCAGATTCTTCGCAATCAGACCTTCGTCGATGATCTTGCCTGTCAGCACCGACGGCATCAGCGTCAGAATCGCCGAGCAGAGAATCGAAATCAGCACCAGAAGCATCTGCTTCCGGTAGGGTTTCAGATACGAATAAATGCGCAGGAGCAGCTCTTTTGTGACCTTCGGCTGATTGTGTTTTTCCTCTTCGGTCAGAAATCCGGGACCGAGCCTTCCGCCGGGCGGCATGGCATACACCTCCAAATCATGCTTCGGCGGCTGTCCCGCCGCCTTTGTTATATTATATATCACGCAGGGACATCTGTCAAGCGGCTCTCAGCAGACAAATCAGATATGCGCTGCATCACAGAATATTGACATCGGTTCTGCGATATGCTATAATGAACCTGTCAGGATGCGTTTCTGAACAGCTTTGAAACAGACAATACCGACTCTTTCCCGCGAATCCGTCGGGATTTTTGTTTTCTGTATCCACAAGCATATCATCCGGTGACGCCGGATCATATGAAAGCCTGTCGGAGGAGGTGCAACCATGTTTGAACACGCATTAACGATGAGAAATCTGTCCGTCCGGAAAAAGATCACCTTTCAAACGCTTGTCTCTGCGGGGCTGATTGCACTGGCAGTCATCCTGCCGCAGCTTGTGCATCTGGCGCTCGGACAGCCCGGCGGCGTGAAATGGCTCCCGATGTATCTGCCGGTCCTGATCGGCGGCTGCCTGCTCGGTGCAAAATGGGGACTCGCTGTCGGCGTACTCTCCCCGCTCGTCAGCTTCATGATTACAACGGCACTCGGCAATCCGATGCCGGCAGCGCCGAGACTGCCCTTCATGATGACGGAGCTTGCAGTCTTCGCACTCGTTTCCGGTCTGTTCACAAAGAAGATCGCCGCAAACGGTCTCTGGGCATTTCCGGCTGTGATCCTTGCGCAGCTCTGCGGCAGAGCGGGATTTCTCGGTCTGGTCGCCGTCACACAGCGCATGACGCCGTTCACGCCTGCAATGATATGGGGACAGATCAAAACAGGCTTTGCAGGTCTTGCCGTACAGGCGGTGCTCGTGCCGCTCATCATCATCGGACTGCGGACGCTGCTGCTGAGGGACAAAGCCGATGACTGATCTCGAAATCGCAAAGCTGCATCTTACGGGGCATTCGATCTGTCTGTGCAGGGACGGTGATATCCTCACCGACGACAGCAAAGGCATTGCACCGATGATGAAGATGATCGCAGAGGGCAGAAATCTGCGCGGCTATTCCGCTGCGGATCAGATCGTCGGCAAGGCGGCTGCCATGCTGTTCGTGAAAGCCGGCATCACAGCCGTATTCGGAAACGTGATGTCAGAGGCGGCATACAATTATCTCACGCAGCACGGCATCACGGCGGACAGCAATACACGGACGGAGAAAATCATCAACCGGCAGGGCACGGATATCTGCCCCATGGAGAAAACAGTCGCCGCAATCGAGGATGCCGAGGCGGGCTATGCCGCACTCTGTCAGAAAATCGCAGAGCTGCGCCGGAAACAGGAATCCTGACTTACGCCGTATTACAATAAAAGGTCAGCCGGCATTTGCAGCGCCGATAAGGATGCTTTCAGCCATAGTATTTTGACACAGCGTCAGAGGTACTGTGGCTTTTCTATTGACAGCGCAGAAATGCTGTGTTATAATAAAATCCAGTATTTACACAAAAATTGATGAACCGGCAGACTTTTTGCGCGGATCCGGAGGATGTATCAATGAAATCTGAAAAGTCAAAAAGAATCAGAAAAGCATTTTTGATCATCGCCTGTATTTTGATTGTATTTCTGTTAATCACATTTCTCATCAATCAAATTCTGACAGCAAAAGAAAAGCAGATGTTAACCGAAGCAGGCTACTGTCATCCGGTTTCTGTCGGCACATATGCACTGAATGTATATGAGTTCGGAAATCAAAACGGCAAACATACATTCGTGGGAATGTCCGGTATGGGCATCGTTGATTACAGCGTCAGAACGGGACTTCTGATGAACGGTTTTACCGATGAAAACCGGATTGTCATTGTGGACCGTGCAGGCTACGGTCTCAGCGATGATACAAAAGAACCCCAGGATATTGACACGGTCGTTAACAACTACCGGACAGCTTTGCAGAATGCAGGCATTGCATCTCCGTATATCCTGCTCCCGCATTCACTGGGCGGTGCGTATGCGACATATTGGGTCAGCAAATATCCGGAAGAAATAGAGGGCGTCGTTTTTCTGGACGGCACACAGCTCAGCAATGATACAGACTTTGGCGAAGTCAGTCCCGCTTTGAATCGGGCTGCGATTGCTGCAAGTCATATGGGACTGATTCGGCTTACAAAGTCATTGCTGTTAAAGTCTGAAATCCCCGGCATAAATTATTCGGATGAACAGCGCAAATATTCCGAAGCGCTGAATCTGCACCATAGATTTAATGATGCGCTTGCCTATGAAGAGGAGCATGCAAATGAAATCTGCAATACAGCGTTCCGTGCAATCAAAACAAATGATGTACCGAAGGTTTATATCTGTGCAGGCTGGGGATTCCAGACAAAAGAAGAAATAGATGAAATGCTTGCGTGGGACAAGCGCGAATGTGAATTTACGGGAAGGAAACAACCGGTTTTTTCCGAAGCAGGATATGATATGGAAATGCTGCAAAAGCTCCGTGATACCGAATTGCAGCCGTATCTTGACAAAATCGGAAACTGCGAGCTGGTGCTGCTGCCGGGAATCCACTGCATCTATGACCAGCGTCCGGATGAGACGGCAGAGATTATCAGAGGTTTTCTTGACAGAATCGAAGAATAAGCTGTAACGGTCACTCCGGTTTATCAGGAACAGAAAAGCCGTTCATTCCGATTGATCGGAAACCGGCTTGCATTTCCGATGCAGGTATGATATAATAAAGTATACATCCGGTATACTTCGGAAACAGGGAGGCGGATTCATGGCAAGACCGTTCAGTAAAAAGGATGCAAAGGCGCTGCTGAAAGAACATCGGGACACGCTCAGTCAGCTTGATGCCGTTCCGGCTGCACTGCAAGCCTGCCGTGAAAGCATCAAACAGTGTTCCGATCATCTTGCGGCACAGAATGTCATGACGATTCTGCGCGACATTCCGGTCGAGGAGATCAATAACAGAGAAAAACGCGCCTTCCGCGTCAAGGCGCTGCGCGAAGGCGGATACGCGACAATCGCAGATATTGTTCCGGCGCCTGTCCATGCGCTCGCTTCGGTTTACGGCGTCAGTGAGGATGCCGCGCGCTCGATCAAGCGCATTGCCGATGAAATGGCAGCGCAGGCAGGTCAGGGCTGCAAGATTCGCCTCAGCGCAGATGACCGCTCGCAGGAGGCATCCGATCTGATCGCTGCAATCTGCCGCTTTCAGCAGATCAAGCCGCTTGCGGGTCTTGCAAAACAGCTTGCAGATATCAACCGCAGGGATATTACGGCGGCACTTGCCGATCTCGAACCCGTCCACGGAACGATCACATGGATGTTTGCATCCAAAGAAAAACGGCAGAAGGCAATGGAAGGCTTCTGCCGCCTGACCGAGCTCAAAATCAACGCTTACGGCACGGAATCCGCGTCGCTGCTCGCTGCATTTCAGGCTGCGCAGAGCTGCACGGAAACCGATGCATGGAATGATTTTACCGCAAATCCGGTGCCGTATTTCAATGTGCTCGAGGAAATCAATCCGGGTCTGCTCGGCAATGACGATGCATTGTACGGTCTGCCGGAGGAGCTTGCCCGTGAAATTCAGGATGAATGCTATTTCCCCGACGGTCTGCTCTGCGAGCTGCGAAGATATCAGGAATGGGGCGTGCGCTATATTCTGCATCAGGGGCGCGTGCTGCTCGGCGACGAAATGGGACTGGGCAAAACCGTTCAGGCGATTGCTGCAATGGTCTCGCTCAAAAATACCGGTGCATCGCATTTTCTGGTCGTATGCCCTGCGAGCGTCATCACGAACTGGTGCAGAGAGATTCGGAAAATGAGCCGGCTCAGCGTCATCAAAATACACGGCAGCTCCAGAAAAGATGCATTCCTGACTTGGCAGCAGACCGGCGGCGTTGCCGTCACGACATATGAAACAACGGCATACTGCGATCTGCCGGAAGCATTCCGGTTTTCGATGCTCGTCGTGGACGAAGCGCATTACATCAAAAATCCGGAGGCAAAGCGAACCAAAAATGTCAGGGCACTCTGCACACATGCGGACCGTCTGCTCTTCATGACCGGCACCGCGCTCGAAAACAAGGCGGAGGAAATGGTCTCGCTGATCAGCATTTTACAGCCGCAGATCGGTGCGCGCCTGCATGACATGACCTTCATGTCCTCGGCACCGCTCTTCCGGAAAACCGTTGCGCCTGTCTACTACCGCAGAAAGCGCGAGGATGTCCTGACCGAGCTGCCGGACCTCATTCAGAGCAGGGAATGGTGCACCATGAACCCGCAGGAGGAAGCGGCTTATGAGCAGGCAGTGCTCTCCGGCAATTTCGCCGCATCCCGACAGGTATCATGGAATATGCCCGACCTCAGCGATTCCTCGAAAGCGGCGCGTCTGCTTGAGCTCATCGAGGAAGCAGAAGCGGACGGGCGCAAGGTGCTTGTCTTTTCCTATTTCCTCGATACGATCCGGAAAATCGCAGATCTGCTCGGAAACCGGTGCGTCAATCCGATCAGCGGCGCCGTATCGCCGGAGCGCAGACAGGAGATCATTGACGAATTCAATCAGGCGCCCTCCGGTACCGTATTGCCGGCACAGATTCAGTCCGGCGGAACAGGTCTCAATATGCAGGCGGCAAGCGTGGTCATTCTCTGTGAGCCGCAGCTGAAACCTTCTGCGGAAAATCAGGCGATCTCCCGTGCATACAGAATGGGGCAGACGCGCAATGTACTCGTTTACCGGCTGCTCTGCGAGGATTCCGTCGATGAAAAAATCATTTCGCTGCTGGAGGATAAACAGGCGGTTTTCGATGCATTCGCCGACAAATCCGAAGCGGCAGATGAAAGCAGGGAAATCGACGAGCGCACCCTCGGAAATATCATTCAGGAAGAGATCGAACGCATCAATGCAAAACGTCAATAAGCATTATACAGGCAGTCGATGTCAACGGCGACAGCGAAATCTCCGTTGAGGATGCGCAGACAATCCTGCTCTTCTATGTCAGCAATACACTTTCCGGCAAAAATGTTACATGGGATGAACTGCTCGGGAAAAAAAAGCAGGCAAAATTCTGACCGCGTTTCCCCCGTTCACATCCAAAATACACCGCACATGCAGCAGCCCTCTGCCACACGCAGAGGGCTGTTTTTTCGCTCCGGTTTCAAAAATGCAGATGCCCATGAATGATTCCGGCGGTCTGCAAGGTATATTATGTTTCCGGCTGACATACAACTTTACTACTATTTATTATCAGAGGTGGTATGTATGAAACCGGAAATCAGAAAGATCGTAACCGGAAGTGCGCTGTTCTTCGGCATCCTCGCAGTCAGTGTTGCTGGCATGCAGCTTGCCGTTCTGCGGAATCAGCAGCATGCGCCGGACACCGTTGCCGCATCCGCAGCGCAGCCCCCTGTGATCGTGCTGGACGCAGGACATGGCGGGTCAGATTAAACCGAGTCGCACAATATACGTATTTACGTCATATTCTGATAGACGGATTTGTGCTGGCCGTCCGGATATGCAGAAAGCGCTCTGTATCAATCCGGAGCGCTTCCGATTATTTATGATTCATCCGCATGATCGTTCTCTTGCGGTGTTTCTGCTGTCTCAGATACAGTATTTGCAGCTGTATCCGGTCCTGCCGCCTGTGCATTCATCTGTGCATTCATTTGTGCGTTCATCTGTGCCTGATACCATGCCGCATCACGGGCAGCTCTTTTCTTCTTGATGGCTTTTCTGATGCGATTGATCGGGAACAGGAGAAGCGCGAGCAACAGGAGATACGGCAGCACTCTGATGAGGAAGAACAGCAGTCCTTCGAGGAATTCAAGGAATCCGTGCCATGTTTTGGATACGGTATTCATCAGCCGCTGACCGAATGTGTCCGTCTTTTCAATAACAGGCTCGGCGGTATATTCGCGCACCTCATTGACAGTCAGATTGATATAGGAATATGCAACATCATTCTCGATATTGTTCATGCGCGTTTTGATTCTTGCGATCTCGACCTGAATATTAGTCAGTTCCTTCTCAACAGAGATCGCTTCACTCTCGCTCTTCATATCCGCGAGAAGATCAATATAGCGCTTTTCCTTTGCTTCATAGATCTTGAGTGTGGTTCTCAGGTCAGAATATTCCGTGCTCAGATTCTGCACAGACGCATTTTTCCGTCTGATATCGCCGACACCTTCCGCGTCCTTGCAGAAATCATCATAGGATGCGCTCGGTATTCTGATCAGCGTGCTGAGTGTTTTCCATTTCTGCTCGTCGTTATACTTCCATTGGGATGTATTGCCGCCGTCGGAGTAGGTCTCGCTCTCGATAAAGCCCTTATACTTGCTGATCAGGTCATGGAGCTTGTCCACGGAATCGTCAAACTCCATTACGTCTATGCTCATTTCACAGGAATAGACCAGCATTTGCGTGTTGATCGCCTTGGCTTCCGCCTGTGTGTAGTCTGCGGCTTCGGCATCCATGCTGTACGCACGCTCGTCTGCCTCGTCCGCTGATTCATAGCTGTTTTCAGAATAGTCTGCTTTGGCTTCATTGCTCTGCATGGTATAATTGTCTTCCACAGCACAGTCCATTTTATTGGATTCGCCGCAGGATGCGAGCAGGCACATGCCTGCAAGAAGCGCTGCTGTCAGTTGTAATCTTTTCATGTTCATATCCTCCTCAAAACAATATGCAATCTGATTCTGTTATTCTATTCCGCAAATGCCGCGGTTTGCTTCGCGTCATCCGCCTTTAATACATATACGACCGTACCGAAGAAAATCCTTACGATTTTTTTGAAAAATTCAGAAAGATTGTTTGCGCCGTTATTTCACGGTGCAGATTTGCAAAGGAGTACAAGACAATGCTGCTTTCTTTTATTATACATGATTATCAGCTGTTTGGCAAGAGGATGCGGTAAAATTGCTGTTTTTTCTTCGGGAATGCTATCATAGAAGCGGTATGAGTTGACTTTCCGCGTCAAAAGCGCTATAATATAGGAACATGAGTATATGAATAATCAACTGGAGGTATTATAGATGAAAAAGTCAATCATCGGTATTCTGCTGCTTGCAGCCATGCTCGTTCTGCCGTCCTGCGATACGCCCGACGGAAGCTCTGCTGCATCCGCGCCGGATTCGACTACTGTAACATCCGAAACAGTCCTCTCCGCAGATACAACTGAAACGACTGCGAGCACAACCGCAGAGGCAGCCACGGAAACCACAGAATCCGCAACAGCATCCGAAACAGAAACCACTGCCGAACCGGAAACAACTGCCGCAACAACCGAAATGAAGGGTGCGCCGGATGCTGATTTCAGCTCTATCGCCGGATTATGGTATATTGACGGCGATCCGGCAGCTGCTTCAATCCACATTGACGCGGACGGTCACTTCAAGTCCTTCTATGCATCCGGCAGTCAGGAAAACGAAGGCATCATCCGCCTTGAGCCAGAGGAAATCGAAGGAACTGTCAATTACTGGTATAATCTCTACAGCAAAGACGGCGAATTTATCCTGGGCTTCCTGAAAACCGACAGCGATACCGATCTCTATGTCGGGAACGGCGCATTTCCGCACTATAAGAAAATCGGTGCGGGCATTCTTACAGATACCCCTCGTAATTCGTAAGAAGAATTTGTCATACAGGATGCCGGTGCGGTCCGGACAAACCTGAACGAGTACAGCACAGATAACATGCCGTTTCAGTTTTGATACAGAAATCAATACGAAAAAGCTGAACCCTGCTGGATTGCTACAGCAGGGTTCTTTTGGTTGTATTCAGTTTGCTGTCAGCACATAGTGCCGGACATTGACCGCATTCTGATTTGCAGCGGGTGCCTTTTCGGACTTAAAATGCTCGGTTTTCTCGAAGGTGTACTGCTTCTGATAATCTGTATAGCTCTGCTGATAAACCGGCAGCCGGAACCACCAGTAGGAATATCCGTCGGAATGACCGGTGATCTTGCATGCCGTACCGCTTTTATCCGAAGGATTCACGTTTTCGGCTGAGGTGAAGGCTTCCCATACCGTACAGGTTCCGGCAGGTGTTTGATCGCCGTTGTATTCGCCGATATAGCGGTCATTCTCGCTGCATTTTTCAGCCATGGGATAACACCAGTGCCAGTAGATGTATTCCTTGACCGCCGCATTGCCGTAGACACGCTTCGCGGTTTCAGATTCCGTATTCTTTCCGGCGGATTTGCCGATTGCCTGATATCTCGCATCGGACTGCGAAAATCCGGACGGGAAATCTGCATACTGATAGGTACCGGTTCCGGTTTGCTGCCAGCCGGTCGAAACGAGCTTCCAGCCCTGCATCGTCGGTGCATCCGCGGTCTTCTTTGAAACAATGTCATATTCCCAGTATTCGCTCTTGACGGTACCGGTCTGTGTTTTTCCGTCATCTTCCTTCCATGTGTCCACCGGCAGATGCGCGATCATTTTCAGAATCGTGATCACATCGTCGGAATTGAGCATACCGTCGCCGTCTGCATCGGCGTTTCTGCGGCCTGCCGTGCTGATGTTCACAGTATCCTCTGCGACAAATCTTGCCATGAGCACTGCATCCGACACATCTACCCGCTCATCGGTATTGATATCGCCTGCCAGCTTCGGTTCCGGCGGTGCGGTTGTCGTACTAGTTGTTGTGGTTGTCGTTGTAGTCGTCGTAGTCTTCGTCGTTGTTGCCGGTTTCTCCGTCGTCTTGACTGCTTCGCCGAGATATTCGCAGCAATCTGCATCCAGAATGACCCAGCCTGCGTGATTGCTTTGCGAGTTGCCGACCCAGCTGTAGATTTCAGGCGTATAGCCGTAACCGTTTTTGACTTCTGTGACAACAAATGTGACGTTGGGAGATGCTGCTGCAATCAGCGTGGAATTCTGCGATGCCTGTGCACGGACATTGACGCCGACCGGCGTGATTACCTTGTATCTGCCGGGCTGGAGATTCGTGTTCTGAACAGGCTGCTGTGTATCCACATAATCTGCTGCGCCAAGATACTGGCAGCAGTCAGTATTTATCAGAACCCAGCCTGCGTGATTGCTTTGCGTATTGCCGACCCAACTGTAGATTTCCGGTGTATAGCCGTAGCCGTTTTTGATTTCTGTGACAACGAATGTGACGTTGGGAGATGCTGCTGCAATCAGCGTGGAATCCTGCGATGCTTGTGCGCGGACATTGACGCCGATCGGCGTGATTACCTTGTATCTGCCGGGCTGGAGATTCGTGCTCACGGCAGGCTGATTCGAGGAAACAAAGGACGGGCGGATGTAGCAGGTTACTGTCGAGGTCGGATGATCATGCACTGTAACATACATCATTCCGCTGTAATTCGTTTCAGCAACAGTGATCGTGCCGCCGTTGACGCTCATCACGATGCCGACATGTCCGTAGCTTCCGGCACTGCCCTTGTCTCTATCCCAAACGACGATATCGCCAGGCTGCGGATTGGATGTGATGCGGGTAAAACCGTCCGGCAGTGCGAAATATGCATATTCAAATGCGTTTGCAATAAAGTTCGGTGTTTTGCCGCCCGTCAAATATTTGATATAGAATTTAATTAAATCAACACATTGACAGCCCGCAAATCCGTCAACATCCTCGCCCCACTTTTCGGCAACTCTGGCACGAATCCATGCCATTGTCTCCACCGGTGTCCGGCAGACCTGTCCGTTCGAGGCGGTCGGCTGTACGGTCTGAACAGTCTGCTGCGCCGCACCCGTATTTCTCGGCGCAGGCAGGGATACCTTGGCACTGTCGGAAAAAGTCAAATCCACGATATAGCCGTTTATAAACTGATCATAAACATCCAGATATTCATGATCCCTGCGCCATGCGGAATGCGCACAAAATTTCGGTGTACCGCTGACATCAGAACAGATCGTGGTATGGGATACCTCGCCCTTGTCATTGATCTTGAAAACGATATCGCCCTTGTGAATCAGGTTCAGATCGTCCTTGGACTGAATTCTGCGAATCGGATACCCCAGTGATTCGAGATAATTCTTCAAGCCGTTTGCTCTGATCCAGTTCAGCTGACCGTTGCTGTAATTCTTGTCACCGCCCGGATAAACCGGATTCCAGTCCGGTGTCAGGGTAAAATGGCCGGCGAACAGACACTGAGAACCGAAATTGGCACAGTCTCCGCCGTTCAGAACAAAATCAGTCGTAAAATTCTTATTATATACGCCGGTATATTTGCCGGTATCCTCCGAATACTTCCGTGCATAGGTGATTGCATCGTTCGGATCATATGCCTTATTCAGATAGAATTTCTGCGAAAGGGACTGATTGCCGTCATATACCTGAATATTGGTGCCGTTCTCGAAATTGCCGCCGGATACGTCGAGATAGAAGCCGGTTTTGGATTTGATGCGAACGGCTCCCTCTTCATCTGTACTTTCCAATGTCCATAGCTGACCGTCCGATCCGTTTGCGGAATAGAGCTGTACATTGCAGCCGGAAAAGCCCTTTCCGCCCTTGACATCCAGAACCATATTCTTGGTTTTGGCAAGCAGGATGTAGTAGTAGCCGCTTCCGGCTGAAATAAAGCGGCAAATCTGAGCTGCCGAATTATTGCGGTCATAGAGCTGACAGTTTGTGCCCTCTGTGAGATTGCCGCCTTCAATATCGACGGCAAGGTTATTCGCTTCCGCCAGAGTCTGGATGACGACTGTGCTGTCCGGTACGCTGAGTGCGGATGCCGTGATTGCCTGCAGCATGCCGCATGCAGACTGGAATACTGCGAACAAGCCACTCACGAAAACAACTGCGGCTGCAATTACAGATGCAATTTTCTTTTTCATGTTTAACCTCCTGAATCGACTTTTTTACTTCTATCAGCCGGAATCAGTGCCGGCTTTTCACCTGACCGGATGCAGCGCGGTCATTCGCTGCTGCCGTTTCTGCCCCGACAGCAGGGCTTAACAGAGTAGTGTGTACATAGAAAACCTTCCTTTCAAAGTGAACAGGTTTCAGAACCGGACCTGGGTTTCATCATTTGGGGAATCGTTTCGGAGGAATTGTTGTTCCTCTGGTTCCTATCATAGCAAATAAATGACAAAACAAAAAGAAAAAATATTACGATATTATGCCCGTGCGGAAGAGTGTTTTGCCCGATTATCTTTCCTTTTGGAGGTGCGGGCTTTTCAAAAGGGTTGCAAATATGCTGCGGATATGCTATAATTCAGTTATCGGGCAATCGGGTAATTTCTGGGAAATAATATGGAGGGGAAAGCTATGAGCAAGAAAAAAGAATTGGACTATTTTTGCTTTCAGAGGATCTGTGAGCTTCTGGAAGCAGACGGAGAGAAGAAAGAACCGTATCAGGTTTTTTGGGTCATCATAGAAAACATGCTCCATAGTAATCCGACCGCAGAAAAATACTTCGGCGAATTCTATCAGTTTTTGAAACAAAAATATCCGTTGGATGCCGAATTACAGAAAAAAACGAATAAGAATGATCAAAATAACACGGTTGACAAGTTTTTGAAGCGGAACACAAAGAAATCAACGACCAAAATTATGAGTATGCTGCAAGAGGCACTGGCAAAGTATCTGTTGCTCAATCAGAATAACAATCAGGTTCAGTTGAACCTTCAGCATTTTGAAGTAATGAAGAATGCAGTCCTGCGTGCATGCGAAGAAAAATCTGCGGATCAGGTCGTTCAGTCGCTGTTATTGTATAATGATCAATTTGGATTGGGCGTGAATGCGCAGGAAGAACTATTCAAGATGCGCGATACAGAGCCGATCACGGCATTAACATGGCTTGTGATAATTTCACTGACAGAATGTGAATTTGCAAAGGCTAACTTTGAACAGAGTATTGCAGCACCTACAGATTGGCAAGAGAGCAAGAAACTCGCTTACGACGACTGTCTAAAAAGAACAGCGGCAAAATGGAACCTGGATGCCGACCGCATGAATACAGATTTGCATTTTTATGTGATAGGCAATTCACTCCGGCCAGGCTGCGAATTGCCGAATGGCGAAGACATGCTGGAACTGATGTGGAAATTTGCAGACATGCAGAAAAGCAATTCGGAAATAAAGGCGAAGACGTGCAAACTCGGAATCCAATATGCCAAGTCGCTGAACAACGGAAGAATCGAGGCGGCAATCTATCCGTATGTACTGGATTTTTATATTGACTACTTTTATTATTTGAGGCTGAATAATCATTGTGACGAACAGTATAAATACCTTCTGGAAGCACAGGAACTCGAGAATATCCGGCGCAATAATGTCTGGGAATTCGATAATAGTGCACAGGACGGATGCCGAGTCAACGAGAATAAAACCGACGGCGTGTCAATCCGGAGCAAGCTGCAAAAAGCGGCAGCGCTCTTTTACAGCCGGTATCGGGTATTGACGGAGTGTCATAAATATGATTCAGATGCGCTGGATTGTGTTCGGCATGAGGATCTGACCCGCTGGGAAGAACTGCACAAAACCAAACTGTTCAATAACCGCGCGATAATTTATCGTAAGCAATTTAATATGGATAAGGCAATCAGCTGGTATCAGTCGGCGCTGATCACAAGATTGAAGTTCAAGGAAGAAATCCCCAATCTGGTTGCACTCGCGCAGACCAATCTTGGTATTGCATACACACTGGTACATGATTATCATTCAGCAAATCAATTATTAAAGGACGCACTGGAAGTTCGAAGAAGACTAAAAAAAGAAAAGCCCGAAGATTTTGCTGAAAAGGTAAGCATATCTGCGTATTCTTTGGCTTCATATTATATATCACAATCTGCCTGTGTGAATGGATTGAGATTTGACAAGGTTCTACTGGAAAAAAGCTGGGCTGAGGAGATCGCGGCGCTGCTTGCAGAAAGCTGGGAGACATTCGATCAGAAAGACTGTACTCCACAAAAAATGTCGGCGAATCAGCAGAATGTACTGTTTAACCACAGGATGATTGAAGCTGTTTATCTGTTTACACTGGGCAAATTATCAGAGACTGCCAGAGAATGTGCAACACGAACGGCTGCCGTAAAGCAGTTGGGTGTCAAAACCGGACAAGAGGATCTATATATCGCAGCATTCTATCTCTTTTCCCAAGCAGAGAGCTTGATAGAAGAACTGAAAAAGGATGAATCTGAAAATCTGAAATTTAATAAGATTTCGTGCGGTGATCGCAGATACGGCATTTTTTCTGTAAATGCAGTACTTGGCAAATTGCTGGTTTCTGATGCTCTGAAGGACGACAGTAAAGATATCCTTGCTGAGTATCACACGATCATATCGTATGTTTCCAATCTGAATCAGGATGCTTCGCTGGCTGCGGAACAAACACTGATAGCAGTCATCGCATTTTACGGCGAATTTATAATGCTGCATCCGGATTTGGCGGATCAACAAAAGCTGAAAGCATTGATGCGTAAAGCTAAGAAATTGATTGATAAGCTTTCAAAATACGGAGAAAAGACTGTGAAAGCTTTGGAACCTGCGTTAAAAAGTATACAGCATTGTCAGTCTGTTTTCTTTCCATCAGAAAAACAATCAGACCAGATTGATCAGAACAGCGGCATCGAGCTTCTTCCGTACCTGATGATGCAGTTATAAGAAAGGAACGCCCTATGCTCCAAACCGTATTGAATGAAACAGATGTAGATGTTTTGCAGGAACTGGTGAATGAAAACCGTTCGGCAAGAAATGAATTTCTTTCCGATGCATCTTTACAGATTCCTCCCTGCGTATATCCGCATCTGAATCCGGAACGCTACCGGAAATCGCTGGAACAGATCGAAGCATACAAGGTCTCCGGAGAACTGGATACACTGTCGTTTTTTGACCGGCAGCTTGCTGAAATGATGCTGGATTTCAACTTCAAAAAGCATACCTTTTTACTTGCAGTCTGTGACTGGCACAGCGCAGAGAATGAGACACAAAAAGCAGATGCTGCTGCAAGGCATCAGGCAGCGAATCAGGCACTTTACGGACTGCCGGACCGCGGAGAATTTGAAGCAATCCTCTGCGAATTATTGGAGCGTATTCAGCCGGATACACTGAACGATGCAGATCGGCAGACCTATGAGGAGCTGCTTGCACTGCTGCCGCCGCTTCCTGCAAATCCGCGCCGGATGTACCGTCCCGCAGATTCGGTTCTGCAACGGTTTTCCGAGCTGGCAAATGAGTTTTATGCGCCATTTCTGCGGCATATTCCGGCAGATCAAACATCATTTTCCATACAGGATGCAGCAGATATTACAGCAGAAATCCTGCGTGATGAGCTGAGTGAATACGCTGAGAAATGGTCTGTCATTGTTGATATCGGCAGAGTCAGTGCTGCCGTTGATCAGGAGGAACGCAGGATTTTGTTTCCCTCAGACCGTATCCCGAATACCTATACGCGCCTTTCGCTGGTGAATATCATTACACATGAACTCGGCGTCCATGTTCTGCGTGCAATGCCGTATCAGAATATGCGGATTCAGGCTTTCAGCCGCGGTCTGCCCGGATATGAAACGATTGACGAGGGCATTGCAAAGCTCATGGAGCAGGGTGTTTCCGGCATTTATCAGGAATCCGGCATCGTGCATTATATTACCGTCGGACTTTCTTACTTCTTCCGGATGAATTTCCGCCAGATATTTGAGATTCAGAAACGTCTCCAGAAGCTGGCAGGCGGCACCTCAGAAATCGTTTGCTATAATTCCGTGCAGCGTGCTTTTCGCGGAACAACGGCACTTCCTGTCCATAAGGATCTGGTATATTATAACGGCGCAGTACAGGTTTGGAAATATGTTGAACAGCATATAGATGATCCGCAGCTCTTTGATACGTTGCTGCTCTCTGCGAAAACTGATATTTTCAATCCTGCGCAGATGCAGCTTGTTTATGAAGCAAAATACGGGAAATTTATATAATGCGTTCTTCGTTTTCAAAATGAAAACAACAAATCAGCTCCCCGCGGGGAGCTGATTGTTTTTCTGTATGATAATCATTCATTGCATCATTACAAATGTCACGCCCCGAAACAAGCCGTACCGGAGGGACAGTTCAACCGCTTCATGATGAAAAAAAAGAACTCACACTGTTGTTGATGTGAGTTCTTTCTTTGCAAATGATACCGGAATCGTCACACCGGATTTTATCGCGGTATTACATTACCGGAACAAA
>JAEEGL013215076.1_pt1 | contig 117416 bp, 226 predicted proteins | sample 9134231 | NCBI WGS metagenome assembly JAEEGL01 (sample SAMN16246548, study PRJNA631951) | gut metagenome | biome: gut microbiome; feature: rumen; material: fiber-attached | host: Bos | place: Iran: Karaj | collected 2018-10
CATAAAAATCCTTGATTTCAATAAGCCGAGAACTCCACTAATCGACCTATTCATAAATAAGTTTATAACATTTTACTTTTTCTTTTGGTCTTCAATGTACCTAGTGACTGTTTGTTGGCTAATATGACCAACGGTTTCGCAATAATAAGACCGAGTCCATAACGATTTACTACAGCATTTAAGGCGTTGAACTACCTTTGCTATAGCCAAAGTGGGTGGGCATTTAATGAATATATGTATATGGTCTGGCATAACTTCCATAGTATCAATAGTGCATGACATTTCATTTGCTTTTTCAGCAAGGATTGCTTTGAGACGGTCTTCTACGGCACCACGAAGATACTTCCTTCTATACTTTGGACACCATATTACATGATATCCAATATTATAGACACAAGTTGCTGACCTATTCCACCTAGCATTCATGGCTTAAATATAGCAAATATATCATTAGTCGGCATCATCCCACGCCTAAAACCGTGGGCTTTCGGTTCAGCGTAATGCCGAGAATCGAAATGATTTTCGGTTTTTTCGTATCTATGCCTTGCAAAACCCGATTAAATATACTATATTCTATCGTGGAATCATTTTTTAACCTAGGAGAAATTCTATGAACGCAACACTAATTTTAGCTTGGGCCCTCTTTGCAGCTTGGATTGCCCTCCAGGTATATATCAGAATGCAACCTAAAACCCATATAGTAACTGATTTCAGCAAGCTGCTCTGCTGTCAGCAGTACGAACAGGCCGCCTACTTGCTTAAAAACAGCAACAAGAAGCATCTTGCCCGTGAACTGAAAGGCATTATGAAAGATGCCAAGAAAAAGGACCTCAAAGGTTATGGTAATCCGGCGTGTAGTCAGAAGTGCCGCTACCGTTTCGCATACGAGCTGTATCTCATGTTTGTCGGTGAATTGAAAGTCAAGACAGACTATCTTGACCAATGTGAGCTTGATGAAGGGAGAAGAGACTATATCGAAAGACTTAAAGCTATCGTCGGGTAATGTATGGAGAATTACAAAGAACTCAAATCCACAGAAGAAATCGAAGACGTGTTCGGCAAGCGTCTTGGCATCAATTTCCGTTGCGGGAATTGCCACTGTGCATTCATGCAGGACATGCATCACATCAGCTTTTATGAATCCTTAATTGGTGCTGCCAGCCTTTGGAACCGACGTAAATACGTTGTCAAGACGGAATGCCCGACATGCAAGCAGAAAATATCTGTGGTCGCTGACGAAGAACTCGCTATAAATCCAAGGGACTACTGGAAAGACAAACTCAAGGAGCGTAAATAATGCAAGCGTTCATCCTATCAGACATTCACCCCGATGTATGGTTCTCCTGTGCGAACAAGCCGTCCATGCTGCGTGATGACGACCCTAAGGAAGAAGTCGTAGTCAATACGATGGAGCATCTGTGGGATAAGTTCGATTATCCTATCGTCGACGCAATTATCGTCGCCGGGGACATCGCCAACGACTACCTCACCTACACCCGTGCGGTAAAGTGGCTGTCCAGCAAGTACAAGGAAGTCTACCTCTGCTTAGGTAACCACGACATCCTCGTCCGTGGCGCTACACCGTCGAAGGCGAACCTTCCGTTCAAGACATCCGAAGAAAAGATTGCTGCAATGCAGAAGTTCTGTGGCTCGCTCGGGAATGTGCATCTGCTCGAAGGCAGGAACGTGGACAACATCTATGGTTGCATGGGCATGTGCGACTTCCAAGTTGAAGCTGCATCGTTCGGACGCAACAAGAAGCTTCTCTGGAAGCGTGAATGGTTTGACGGCAACTACTGGCGATACTTCAAGCAAGACCCGGATGCCATCTGGGCCCACTACGACAAGATGATGACCGAGCTTGTCGGGAATCAGCCAGCAGTCATGATGACCCACTTCGCCCCATACGAAGTAGGCGTGAACTTCGAGTATCGCAATAGCCCGCTGAACACATTCTTCTACTTCAACGGGAAGAAGTATTTCGACATGCTCGACCATGACGCAGTCTGGATTTGCGGCCATGTCCACGACAAGAAGATTTGCGAATACGAGAACGCAAAGGGAAAGATTATCAAGATTCTGTGCAACCCGAACGGGTATCCAGGGGAACACCGAGACTTCGCCGACACAATGACCATCGTCGGAGATAAATTGAAACGTGGCAGCCGTCGTGTTTCCAACGAAGACTTCATAATTACAATCTAAGGAAAATCAAAATGATTTACACACTAGAAGTTACAAAAGTACTCTTCTCGCTCATTATTATCGTCATCGTAGGTTCGTTAATAAGTTCCTTTATATTCAAGAAGGACTATGTATCCAAGGTATCTAAGGTCTGTACCTATATTATTGCCTTGTCAACAATCGCCCTGTTCATTGAAGTAGGCATGAAATACCATTACTTGGGATACAAACTGGTCAAGGATGGGAGTCATGTGTGCCAGCCTCCTACATTCGTAATTGACTCGACAAAATATAATGGAGACTTCATTTACGAGAACGACAAGTTCTATATTAAGAGAACAGGCACCAATACAGTAATAATCGCAAGATAAGGAACCCACTATGTCAATGTTTTCTGATATGTGCGATGTTGAATTTCATCAGGCATCGAATAAGGCAATGGAACTCGGCGAAGGAGTACCTGTCGTCCAGTGCGCATTGACCCTTGCAAACCCCGTGATGAATATCGTCCTCGATACCGTAGGGATTGGACCGAGGACGTTCGTAGCTGCAGTAATCACCGAAGTGGAAACCGCCCCACCTGGCAGCAAGGACCCTGCATTTGGCTCGCCATACAAGTACATGCTCAAAGGATATCGCAGGAAGGCGAGTTCATCCGAGTTTGAACCTTGTAGCTGGATGGCAAACGATGTCGAATGCATCATGGACAAGGTTCCCGTCCGCTAGGAGTACACAATATGCAATTCTCTGCAATAAACATGAACGACCACGCCTATGTGAAGCCTAACAGCAATACGATGGGCGCTATCATGCATTACTTCGATGTCTTCGTATATCCGGGCAGAAACGCCGATTACACCAAGGATGCCGAAGCATGGTACATCCATCACCTTGTCAAAGTGGATGGCGAAATCTACATCAAGGCCAAGATTCATGAATTGATGAACGTGTTCGGCCCGTCCAGCACAATGGGCAGTAGTCCGAGCTTTGTAAATAACCAGATTTACTTTGACGTAAACGAACTTTTAGCATAAATGGAAGGTTAAAATGACCGATATCGAACTCGCATGGCATCGTGGACTTAGAACAGGCGCCATCGTCAAGCACTTCAAGCGTGAGACGCTTACCGAAGAAGAACTCAAAAAGAACCCGAAGATGTACCTGTACGAGATTGTCGGGCTTGCCGAGCATACGGAAACCAAGGAACTCCTTATGGTGTACAATGCACTGTACGGAAAGCCTACTTTATGTGCCCGTCCTCTGTCGATGTTCCTGAGCGAGGTTGACCACAAGAAGTACCCGAACATCAAGCAGAAGTACCGTTTTGTACCCCGTGATTTCGTCGAGGACTCATCCCCATGTGAAAAATGCCAATGCCACTGCGAGTACGGATGCAGGGAAAAGGTTGAATGGGCGAAAAGAAATGGAACACTACCGTCAACTTATCGGAAATAGTCCAAATAAAGGTTAAAATGCAGGTTGAAACCATTGAAGTCAACTGGAAGACCTTCGCCGAGGAACTTCCTAAACGGAATGTGTGGATTTGGGTCACTGGCCCAAAGGATGGTTTCCTTGATGCGTCCAAGACTACGCTCATGAGGAACTACAACAATAAGGACGAGATGATTCCTGACGGATATAATTTCCACTACGAGCGCCAAATCCGCTACCTCAAAAGCAGCATGAATTGGAAATGGTGCTATGTCAGCGATATCAAATCAAAGCTAATGAAGGTATAACTATGCGTTTTATCGTTGACCTGATTTCGGTGTTTGTATCGTCGGCTTTCATTGTGGTATCCATTGCGTTCATAATAATGCCTGGATACGCCCGTGGGCCCGCAATGATTATCCTTGTCGCTACTCTAATCGAGTTTGTCAGGGCGACGTGCGATTTTGCCCGCCACTTTAGGAAAAAAGAATAACATGAACTATGATGATTTAAAACAAGAAGAAATCCTGTGCTGGTATGACGGCCCCCTGATTGAAACCCTCAGGGACAAGGACGGAAATGCCTATATCGCATACAACGACATCCCTGATGATGAGATTCTTGCCCAAGTCAGCAATGAACTGCTGATTAAGATGATTAAGAACCAGATTTCAATTTCAGAGTGTTTCAGGGCTGGCTCGAAGAAATGGAAATGGGACACCGAAAAGCGAGACTATGTCGAAATCCAGGAGTTCAATCCAGATGACTTGCTTGACGATAAGGTCCATTTCGAAGATGTCTGCTATTTTGAATACGACAAGAATTATCTGACCACACTAGAAAACAAGGAATAATACTATGGCAAAGAAACCCGCAAAAGAATCCTTAAAGGAAACCTTCAATGACGTTCTTATCCAGATTTACTACAAGCTGGATATCAAGGGCGGCATCAACCGTGAATGGATTGACCTTGCAGAAGAAAAGAAGATTCTACCCGAGTTCCTCGCATGGTACTCGCCAACATGGTTCGCCAAGCGTTTCCCGCACAATGCAGACGACCTCCCGAAGGGCGTTACACCAGCACAGCATTTCGTCACATTCGACCCGAAGAAGGGTCTCCTCCTCTGTGTAGGATATTACTTCGATGAAAACCTTCTTGTAGACGACAAGGAGTTTAAGTCCCTCCTGGAAGAAATCGTCGACGATGCCCGAGGGCAGTTCGCCGACGGATGGGGAGAAGGGTTCGAACAGCGTGACTTCAAGATTGGCCGCAAGACTTATGCCCCAGACCCGACCAGCAACGTGGTCTACATCGTCTCACCTATCGAAGGTGACGAGTCAATGATGGTTCGTTGGAACACCATCGCCGAAATCAAAAATGTGGAATGGATGCGTGCCTACAACAACGACATCTGGAACATCCTCTACAATCCCAAAAAACACAAGGAAAAGAAGGAAGCCGCCAGTCTCCGTTCATGGGGAGATGAGCTCGAAATGTATGAGTTCGTAGAAAAGAACAAGGGCAAGTTCTTCTTCGCATACTAATGAGGTGGCAGATGACTTTACCAGTAGTCTTGTTCGTAGCCGATATTTTCGTATTTTTCTTATCCCTCGTCGTCGCCTCCGCTATGGACTATGTATTGCCGAGGGTGAAGGAAACCCCGGCGTTGTATAGTGAATGCAAATTCATACGACTCACCATGCGAATAACCATGGTAATCAGCATCCTCGGCTTTATCGCAACAACCTTATTCATGTACCTAAAAGATGGAGTATAACCTATGCAAAGATATAATTTCTTCGACATTTCCCAACTGGGGAAAGTAACCCAAGACACCCAGTACGCCGTGTACAACCGCACCCGACAAGAACTGGTACATCGCCACGGTGTTTGCTATGCGGGCTTGCCATCGTTCTGGCAACCATCCTACACAAAAGCGGAAGCGCTTTTGAAGGAAGCAGTCAATTACTATCCAAAGACTGATTCCTTGACCATCATCAAGAATGATTCAGTATTCACGTTCACCGATTGCCTGCCCGAGGATAAACATGAAGGACAACAGGAAAATTGTACAGAAAAATCCGATAACACTTGACAATATCGGTTTAATTATTTATATTACTCCTTGTAATCATACAAGGATGTAATATATGATATCAAACCCCAATGCAACCTCAAATAACAAGAATAAAACTAAACCAGTTTCCACTCCCCGTGACTACGAGAAGGAAAACGACCTCGGCGTGTATGTCCACTGTGTAGAACGCCTTGGGCAGATTGCCGCAATCATGAATGTCTACCCTAAGACAATGACGCTCGAACAGGTGTACGAGTCCGTCCAGTACCAACTTGAAAAATACAGAAAGCTCGTCATCGGACGATAAAGGAGAAATCTATGAACATTGAAGACATTTTATTCATCGTTTTTCTTGTCGCATTCGTCATTACGCTGTTGTCCATCGCCCTCTACAAGCGGATGATGGTAGGCAAGGTCCAGATAATGAAGGTCGGCCATTCCTATGCGGTCAGACAGTATGCTGGCGCTAACTCTTTCGATTACATCAGTTTCGATGACCTAATCGACTGTAAATGGAGATGGCTTTACGGAGGAAGTGTTCTGAAGACATGCGATTTTCCAATGACGATGCTGTATGAAGAGGCCGAGCGTGTTGCCAATCTAGCCCATGCCCAGTACCTCGAATATCGAGAAAGAAAAAGACGAGAGAAGCAAAATGCCAAGGAAAGACGGCTGGAAAAGAAAAAGAACAAACCTGTCCTCCTCAAGACAATCCCGAGAAAGGCGGACTGAACATGCACTTCGAAATGAAGGAGAGACAATACATCGTCTGCCCTAAGTGCAAGAACGATACCAGCTTCGACTGCATCGGTGACAGGCTCGACGACGGAATCTTCGAAATTAAGATTGCATGCCGCAAGTGTGACTGGATTTCCGATGAACTCTATGAGGAAACGGGTTATTTCCCCGATTTGAGCCTGGAATCAATCCGCTACCACGTAAAAGCCCTCCACGACATGCAACAGGAAACGAAACAAGATGGTTAACATAGACGGTAGACAATTTTTGAAAGAAGCCCGTGAACTCCATGAAGCTGACAAAGAGCGATTCAGGGGCGTTAAAGATGTGAGCGATGTAGTCAAGGGATGGGGTGCCAATGATTTATCGCTTGACACATTCAAGCGCACACTGTGCCACTATACAGACAACTCAGGCCATGTCACCAATTACCTGCACGCCATCCTGAATTGCAGGCCTATATCGGAAATAATCGTAGCATCCGATGCAATGAAAGGACCATGGAATGAAGAACAAAGGGCTGTCATAAAACGGGCCGATGACGAATGCGACTCGTGGTTTGGACGCATGGACCTTTATGAAATTTATACCCTAGAACTTGTGCTCAAGCATTTCGACGAAATCGTCAAGAGGTTCAAACAACGGTTTGCCGAAGAGGATGCCATCGACGAGCTTAACAAGGCACTGCGTAAATATCCGAAGGCCAACTGTGAAGGGGACATGGGCGCCAAGGTCAACGAGAGCATCTCCCTGTACAATGAAATCTCTTGTACCGAGTCCGATATCGAAAGATACAAGAAGATGATTGATATTGGCAAGACGCTCGTTACCGACAATACCGAGCTCATGCAGATGCTGACCAACAGTGTGAACGCCCGTTCAAAGCGAATTAAACAACTCGCCAAGGACCACGGTAACGCCGAGACCAATATCCACGACGCCCTGCTCAATGCCATGAAAGGCAAGTTCATCTACTGGGACGAAGGAAAGACGCAACACTCAAGGTACATGCGTCTCGATGATGTGAACATGGATGGCTGGAGCGACAAGGCCGTCTACCTTAAAGGACCGTTAATCTACTTCGACTGGGGTATTAAACCGAAGTTTGAAGCCAATGGTTCCGTGTATTTATCGTACATGAGCAACCTCAGTGATAAAGTAGATTGCTTGCATATCGTCGAAATAGACGAGCTGCTGAAAGAGGTGGAGAAGCATACCCCCTTCATGCTCGACTTCATCAAGAAACTTACCGAAAACATGGCATGACCTATGAACAAAACATTCGATAAATTGTCTTACAACGAACGGCTGCAAGAATTACGCAATCAGTATGAGTTAGCCCAGGAATCCACAAAACAGGCCGAACAGAAACTGAATGAGGCGAAGGATAACGAAAGCAAGTCCCTTGCCGACATGACCGATTTCATAAAAAAGTCGTTCGTCCAGCAGCTCAAGGAATTCTTCGACGGAGCCCCAGTCGCAATCCAAGTTTACAACCACTCTAAGGACAATGTGCTTCCGCCCGAGGATGAACCTGACATGTACGGCGTTCGTATCCTCCCCACAGTACTGCAAGAGGATGGAGTGTACGTTTCCGGGGAATATGCAAGCGTTAATCCCATAAAGATGGATTTCATCGACATACATCACGGACAACAGCCGTGGATTCAGCCTTACGATGCGTATTACCCCAGTTATACCAACATCATCTTCCTCCCGAATGATGGCCGTTGGGTTAAATCACGTTACATCCCCGTGAAAGACTTCTCGGTAATCAAGACACTCATGGAAAGGAACAGCAAACTGTACATGGAACGCCTGGACGAGGAAATCAGCAAACTGAGAGAGATTTGCCCGAAATATAAAGCTTATACAGCGTCATGGAAGGATTATACCTACATCTTCCTCGTAGGAAAAGACGTTATGCATATACGGTACACGACACACACGTTTCCATATGTTCTAAAAGGAGACGATGACGACCCGTTATGGTATAGAATGCTGGATGAGAGGTATGAACGGAAAGAGATTTCAACCGACGATGTATGCAAAAGGCTAGACAGCATCGTAAGGGGAAATAAAAATTATTACAAGGAAACCGTGGCGAAGGCGAAAAAATGGTTCGACGACTGCGTTAAACTGGCCGAAGAACACAAGACAGCGCATTAACACATATAATGGGGATAACATATGAAAAGAACAATCCTGTACAACAACAAGGATATCGAACTGGTTGCAGAAGACGGTGAGTATGTACTTATCAAGCATAACCCGGATGTCAAAGTCATAACCCGCACACCGAAATCCGATGCGAAAGTACTGCAGTCGAAGAATACTGTAAAGTCGTACCTGACGGACTGCCACATGGTCTACACGGTGTTCGACTGCCCTTCCATCAACGGAAAGCTGCTGATATTCACCACCGACGGCGACCCTTTAAGACATTGTTGCGGCGGGCATGAACTGACTGGAAGGTATCTCGACGAATTCATGGACATCGCAGCAAAGGAGTTCAAAGCCAAAATCTATCTCTATGGCGAAATGCGTGAGGCCCATGAAAGCGGATTTATCCTGATGTCAACGGGCAAGCATTTCCCCGACATGGTGGAAGACGATTTCTGTGCGAGAATGGATGTCGATACGGACAACCCGAAAGTCAAGTTCCATTACTACAGCTTTACAGAAGAGCAGGAACCCCATAGCGAAATCGACATGGCGATTTGCCGGAAATACAAGCTTAACCGGGACAAGATGCTCGGCCTCTATGTCAGGAACTACAATGTGATGGGCGACTGGGCCTTCATCGAGATGCCAAACTGGAAGATAATCCCAGGAAGCGCCTACTCGAAATCGTAAAAAATAAGTTAACATTTTACTTTTTTACCGCCTGTCTTACCGCAGACGGTTTTATTTTACTATATTTATCAATGAAGAAAGCAGAAAGGATTTAAATATGAACGAAGAAATCAAACGCCTCTCGATGGAAGACTTCAACCGAATCTGCCTGGATTGCGGTTTGAGCCCCAACGAAGCCAAGAACAAAGAATACAACGACGAGGCAAGCTACTTCAACCTCGTCCATCCCCTCGCCAAGGAACCCATCGAAGTCGCCTACTACGAGGACTTCATCGACGATGACGACACCTACCTCTATATAGGCGCCCACACAGGCAGCATACTCGGTAAGGACTTCTGCCAGACCAGCACCAACTATCTCCGAATCGAGGAATCCGTTGTCCGTAAAGAAATCGAAGATGTCAAGAAACTCCTCGACGAAGAGTTCGAAGCCAGAAAGAATACCAAGGTGCCCCTCAAGGAGTTCGTCAATTTCCTCGCCTATTCCCGCATCGACATTGCCAAGCCCGTTGTCGAACTCTCCGTCCCATTCAGCGAGTTCATCGCCAAGCTCGGCAAAAACCCCGTACTCAAAATTGACGTAACCAAGGAGTAAAACCCATGATTGAACTGTTCGGATGGAACGACGCTTCCAACACGGAAATACCCTTGAATAAGGAAATCTTCGCCCTGCTCCAAGACCAAACTGACCCCGAAAAACTCAGGCCCGCTGTCATCGTCGCCAGGATGAGGCCAGCTAAGAGTCTTACATGGACGGAAAGCAACAAAGAAGGCGATGTCCTCTGCTACGATATCCCCGCAAGCAACTTCCATAGCTGCAACGGGGCCCAAATCAAGTACTGGAAATCCGTTGACATCCCCCAGAAGTTAGACTCCTGTGTTTGCGGCGTGGTTGAAGCACCCAAGGACTGCTTCGATGCAGAACTCGCTATTCCACCACAACCTAAGCCAAAGCGACCTTCACCAGAAGGATACTGGAAGTTCATCCCCCACTGCTTCGCACCAGACGAATACTATGTACAGTGGAAATGCGAATGCGGCACAGTAAACCAGTTCCGAAAGACCGTCCCAGACCTCTGCGCCTTCCCTGCGTTCTCCGTCTACTGCTCCCACTGCAAAAGGAAACTCGATGTCAAATTCGATTTATCCAAGATGACCCCTTGACAGACAGAAAATAATTATCTATATTATTCATACAAACAGATACAAACCACACATACAAAAAGGACATTCCCAATGAACAATTCTATGCAGAAACAGGCTATCCTCGACGCTGACAACGCCAAAGGCGACGTAATCGACCTCCTCGCCCCGCTGGTATGCGACAAGTCCCGATTTACCGTCGAAAACAAGTCCGTGCAACTGAACGTGCGAAACCCGATTACCGTCGAAGGCTATGTCTCGACCGATTTCGAAGACCTGCGAATCGATTTCTGCATGCACTACAACGAAGCCCGTGACGACTTCTATGGGACCGTGCTCGTCATGCATTTCGGCATCCACCGCAACGAAGACGGAGAAATGGACGTAAAGCCGAATTGGGAACCTCTCGATTACTTCTACACCGAAGACTCGTCATGGGCCCCAATTGAGACACTGAAGGGAATCGCAAACCATATCCTCTACGCCCTCGACATGGCAAAGGTCTATAAGCAGACCGCAAAGCAGCTTGCCGACCTCAGAAAAACCTACGGCATCCCCAAAGATGACTAAAAAGGAGCAAAACCCATGGAAGGATACATCACCACAGCCCGTGTCGGGGACACCATCAGCATCCTGGCGACAGCCTCGGGCGACCCATCCTGCAAGGGCAAGGAAGGAACCATCACCCGGCTCGACTCCGACGGAACCATCCACGGAACATGGGGCGACACCGCCCTCCTCCATGGCCGTGACTCCTACGCCATCATCAAGAGGGCCCCGCTCACCGAAACGGAACTGCAGACGCTGTCCCCTTTCGAACGCCTGGGCATCGGAGTCCCGAACGACATATTCTATGCCGACAGGTGCGATACCCCGACGCAATCTTCCAACTTCATCCGAATGATTGAAGGACTCGACAAGGTAAAGACCCATGGTAGACGTAATAGTTGACGGCGAAATCGCATACTGCCTCCCCGACTGCACCTGCTGCCGTGCATGCCACAAGCTCATCGACGACGTGAAGGAATGCCCTGAAGCAGACGATATCTGGAACAGGTACAAGTGCAACCCGGACTGCGAATACTACGAGGAAATCTGGGACGAAGAAGAACTCAAAAATGAACTCGCCCTCGACGAGGACAAAACACTGTTGGAACCCTTGGATGATTCTGTAAACTAATCAACTTTATCGAAAAGAAAAGAGGCTAATATGAACGAAGAAATCACAATCAACTGGTCAAGAGGAGACCTCAACGGAGAATGGCTCCCCTCCGAAGACGATATCGACGATATCTTCGACCCGCACAGGGAGGACGGCCCGGTTACCCTCAGAACCTGCGCAGCCTACATGAAACAGTATCACGAGAACACGTTCGTGCCGTTCATGAACACCTTCGACGCATACAGATACTGCCTCCCCCTCAGGGACAGGGCCATCCGCAACCTCTGTTCGCTCCCCTGGGACACGAACCTGCTCAACGCATTCCACAACCTCCACTTCACCCTGTTCATGGCCGATGTCAACCCGTCGTTCGGAAAGGACAGAGTGGTAGACTATACCGTGCCCGCATGGCAAGTCTGGATTCTGCAGCTCATCTACCACGCCGCATCAGAATGCCTCCGTGACGACTTCATCAAGGTCTCGAAGAAAGACCCCCACCATTACCGTATTGCCACCCTGGCCACCGACGACCGCAATAGCGTGGGCATGACCCTCCATCTCGTCGGCGACATCTGCCTCGACATCTGGGTTGACTTCATCCCCAAGGTCAACGAGGACGGAACCCTCGGGTTCAACCATTCCGTAGAACTCAACGCCTACCACTGGAACGGCGACAAGGCTAACATCGCTCCAAGGAGAGCCCTCAGGAAGAACATGCTCAGGATGAAGGAGTTCATCGACGCCAAACTAAATCAGTTTGCAAAGACGCTCAAAAACGCCGAGTTCAACTCCCCGATGTACGCCCTCAAAAACATCAACAACGGAAATCTCTAACCATAAACAAAAAGAGGTACAAAATGAAAGTAAAAGAACTCATAGAAAAACTCCAACAGCTCAACCCTGAACTCGAACTCGTAGGTTACGAATCCGACATGGAACGCTCGGGCATCGAACCCGTCAGCGTATATCCCCGTGTCCAGAAGTTCAAGACCGAAAAACGCCATACCTGGGACCGTTTCGACGGCACGGACTATGACTACACGAGATACGTCGAAGACCCGAACGGCCCTATCGAAGCAGTCCGCCTCTGGTAAGGCCCCGATGCAATCCCTCTACCAAAAGGTCACCAAGACCCTGAAACTCGACAAGGACACCTGCTCCTGGGCAAAGGACTTCTTCGCCGCTTCCCATAGGAGCAAGGTCGGCCTCCTCGACGACGCCATCGAAAGCTACTCCGACGGCGTCCCCCGCCATATATTCAACAAGCACCTCGAAGACGATGCCGGGAAAATCGCCAGCTTCACCACCATGCGTGAACTGCTCCTCTATATCTCCAGCGTGGCCGACTCCGAAGGCTTCTTCTAACCCCCAAACTGAATCAGGTTAACCATGGAACATCTCACTTACGTCAAGGAAGACTTCCCGGAAGGATGGGACAAGTTCGAATCCTCCGCCGAACTGCTCAAAACCAGACTCGACGAGAACGGATTCAAAATCACCTCCCAGAAGGAACTGTCGGCAGACCACATGGTCCTCGACGCCCGCCCCCATACGGACCAGCTCACCCTCTCCCGCAAAGGAAGGGAAATCACCGTCAAAATCGACTTCGAACGTGACCTCAGAAGGGGAATCGAGTTCGTCCGTGACATCCACTTCGACTCGAAACACGTCAAGTTCATCGAACCCCCCGACAGGGATATCCACCCCGTCTGCGCCGCTATCGAATACTGGGTCAGAGACCTCGTCAACTACCTCGATGGAAAACCCATCGAAAAAAGAACCTTCGATACCGAAAAATGGGACAGAATCCGAAGGGAAGAACACTTCAAGGCTAAACAGGCGTCCGAAGCCAGATGGAACGACTACCTCAAACACCCCGACAAGTACTTCGGCCCTCCCCCACGCATGGTCGAACCCGAACTCTACCCCAATACCATAGTGGGAGTCATCCCCACAAGCAAACCAGTAGGCCTCGCCTTCGCCCTCAAATTCCTCGATACAGAACCCCCGAAATTCAGCAAAGGCAAGAAATGAACAAGGACGAAATCTTCCAGTACCTCCTCTCCCACGGCTTCACCCGGAAAGACAACGAATTCAGGAAGGATATCCTCGTCGCCAGACATAACGAGGAAAAGAACAGACTCGAAGTGCTCTATGACATCGGGGAAAAACTCCCCGTCTACTGGTACTACGATATCCTCAAAGACTTCAACCCCAACGCAATCGACTCCTACTTCACTAATCTCTATGACGCCATCAAGACATTTGACGAATAACGATATCGACCCCCTGCTCCAAGAAAGCAGGAACGCCTTCCTCCATGAACAGGATTGCAAACTGAGCGAACAACTCAGGGTGTCAGCCGTTACCCAGACATTCACCGTACAGATGACAGAAGCATGCGAAAAGTTCTCCCACCTCATGGATGAAATACTCCAATACAAGAGCTTCTTCCGAATACGGTTCAGCTTCTTCCCAAAAAGTATCGTCCTGGAAGTAACACACTACTGGGGAAACTCCGCTTGGTCCTTCCACCCCCTCAGATACGGAATCGAGGATTTCTACCACGTCGCTTCCTGCATCATACAGAAGGATGATAACGGCCTGTTCAAACCCTATATGGAAATACTCAGTAACGGCTACGTCGTATCGGGCAAGGGAAAAGTCTGCAACGAGGGATTCAAATACCTCAAATACTTCACTAAGAAATATACCCACAAGTGGATGGAAAAGGCCCTCAGGAAAGAACTGAAACGCTGTATCGCAAACAAAAGGCTCGAATCCGATGCCCGTGTCGATGCCGTCTCCTAACCGGGTCTGAAACCCCCCACCCCAAAAAATTTTCGAGCCCCCATACCCCCCTACCAAAAATTTTTTAAAGGGGGAGGGGGCGCCTTCATATATTTTTTTCTAAATTTATGCCCCCAGATTTGGATTTTGATTTTTTGACTGGGTGTTCATATCATGTTGATATCATGTTGATAAGTTGTGCGTTTCATTTTGAAACATTGTTGACATCTTGTTCACAAGGTGTTGACTCGCTGGTCGCAAGCCCGTGGTGTGCATCCCCTGTTCAGAACCTGGGTCGCAACCCCGTGGTGTGAGCTGGGTGTGCAAGCTGTGTTCTGAACCCCTGTTCCAAACCTCGTGTTTGCAACCCCCTGTTTGCAACCCCCTGTTCCGAACCTGGGTTGCAACCCCCTGTTCCGAACCCTGTTCTTTTAAAAAATAAAAAGTACCTGGCTTATCAAATATCAAATTAGCCCAGGCTAATACCCTATACGGGTCACCCCCTAGATTACCCCGTCACGCCCCAACATAGGTTATCACCCCTTACGGTGCGGCTCGATAGCACCCTATATTAAGGGTTGTCCCGAGGCAATGAAGCCAAGGGAAAACTATCGGAGTTAAGGTTATGGTTATGAAAGTAACTGCTAGTAAGCTCAAAGAGCTTGTAAATGGTCGTCGTCTTAAAATGGGTGACGGCTCGGTCATTAACACGTTGAAGTCTATTGCCGTGGAGGGTGCTCCCGGCATGGGTAAAACGGCGGTGATTGGTTCTATCGCCAAAGATTGGGGACTCCCGTTTACCACTGTCGCCATTAACCAATGGGCGACTGAGGCGGACATTGTAGGGTTCAAATACGAAGGCGGAATGGTTGACGGTGAGTTCAACCTTGAAACCGCTGATGCTATGCCTCCATGGCTCCCCGTCTATCGCAAAGCTCCCAATGGTGCTAAGGTTGAAACCTCCGACAAGACGAAAGGACTCCCCGTTTGGATTAATGACGATGGGCAAGCGGAGGCTCACCCTGCCGTCATTTTGCTTGACGAGTTTTCAGCGGCTCGTCCTGCCGTTCAAATGGCTTTTTTGACGGTGGCATTAACGAAAATTGTTAAAAATTTCAGGTTAAACCCTGATACAACATTTTTCGTTGCTTTCAATGGTTGCAAAAGACAAGGTTTTCGTGGAATGACGAATGAAATTTCACAAGCGCTCGTTGGACCGAACGGGCGTTTTGATTGTGTTGAACTCGTTTACGAAAGCAATGCGGTTTTGAATGCCGTTTTGGCAAACCCAAATATTTCCGAATTTTGGAAAAGATTTTCGGAAAAGTTTTTGGATGAACTGCATATCTGTGACGATGAAATCAAAACAGACTACAATTCTTGTGGTCGCACCTACGAAAGTTTGATGATTGAATTGTCAATTTGCGGATATGACTCTTCAAATTTCAATGATGACGCAAAATTTAGGGTTGAATTGAATTTTGACGGCTCACCCTGCTTGGCAAAAGATTTCATTCAAAAGGTGAAAACTTTCAATCAGCCGACGGGTGCGGATTATTTGTCCGGCAAAGAAAAGATTGACTCTTTTTCCAAAGCAATCGTTGCGGTTCACGCAATCGCAAATTACTTAGGTTTCCGCAAAAGGGCAAAACAAGAAATAATTTCAACCGCAGAAAACAAGTTCTTACAAGAACTGATGAATGCAAAATATCCGACAGGAATGAAAAATGCAAGCGGTAAAATGATTATGGGTTCCAAGAAAGAACTCTATATGACTCTGAAAGCAGGTTTGCTGAGACAAAATCTTCAAACAAATGCAAACTTCCGTTGGGTTGCAAATACGATTGAAGACTTTGACAAAAAGCCTGAAAGCGAAGATGAAATTGAATTCTAAAAAGGGGAGCGAAAGCTCCCTTTTCTTTTCTCTTTTAACCTAAACAATCAAACAAAAAGGAATAAAACCATGGCTAAAAACACAATTAAAATCCCGCAAACTTGGAAAATTTCCGCCTCTAAATTGGGCTTGAAAATCTATCGCAAAAAGTAAGGGGAAAAATCACTCCGAAAGGGGAGCCGAAAGGCTCCCTTTTTTATTTGCCGCCACAGAGTTTCAACTTAGGTTATCACCCCCTTTCTGGCGAAAGCTTCGGAATAATCCAGAAGTTTCTTGGAGTTTCAGTTTCTCTTTTGTAAACTAGAATTTACACAAAAGCCTTATTCAGTTCCTTTTAATTATGTATATTTATATGGTGCTTAATGTTGAGCATCTTATATAGGAGTCTATAAACATGGCTAAAAACACAACTAAAATCCCTCAAACTTGGAAGATTTCTGCAAGTAAATTAGGCTTGAAGATTTACCGCAAAAAGTAGGTTTTAAAATGAGTTTAAGTAAATTTGATACCATGGGCTTAAAAGTGGGTGATAAAATCCGTATCATTGAAATGATAGATGAGCCACAATATAACGGAAAAACGGGAACCATAGAACATATTGACGATATAGGGCAAATACATGGCTCTTGGGGCGGGCTCGCCCTCCAAGCTGATAGAGACAAGTGGGAACGGATTTAAACCTAGTTCACCCTAGTTCAGAACGAGCACCCAACGAGGTGCTTTTTTTCTGATTAAGTCAGGGTTCCAACATAGGTTATCACCCTTCTGCCGCTGGAGGGCAGTCCCATTCAGACGAGTGGCAGTTGGGTTTGAGAAAAGTTTCTGTTGGATATTCTGCGAGTTCGATTTGTATTCCAGTTTTCAACATAGGTTATCACCCTCATTCTGTGGTTTCGAAAGAGGGGTCAGACCATTCACGAGTGCCACGACCAAGCCCCAGGGGGAGTTCGCTATCCAGCCAGTGTTTCAACATGGGTTATCACCCCTAACCGTGGCTGCCCAGGGGAAGGTCGTGGGGTCACGAGTGGCTGCGACTACCCCACTCAGGAGTTCGAACCCCTGACGCCATTAGCCCTGAGTTCAACATAGGTTATCACCCCCTCCCTGTGGTTTCGAAAGGGAGGCGTCAGGCTACCCTCGTAGTGCCACCTGACCTTGGGTTGCCTTCCCCGACTCTCAACATGGGTTATCACCCCCGTTCAGGCTGGAGCTGGGAGCGAGATGCCACCCTATATTAAGGGTTGTCCCAAGGCAATGAAGCCAAGGGAAAAATCGGAGTTGAAACAATGAATACTACTACTACTACTCTCACCGTCAAGGGGTTCCCCTTGTTTATTGAGCCGACTGCATTGAAAGTTAGCGGTCAGCTTGACAACTATCGCCGTTTCATCGCTAGGTTTGCAAGCAACGTCTGGTGGCATCTTATCCTGTGCAAGCCGTTGGGTATCAAGACGGTCATCAAGGCATATACTTTCAGTAGCGAAACGACAGAGATTAAGTTGCCGCATAACTTCACCCTTACTAAGGTTGCGACGCTTGACGATTTCCCCACCTTCGATAGTGTAGTGAACTACTCTATTGACCTGTTCACGCAGATGCTTGACTTGCATTCGGCTCCGTTCCGAGTGGTTAAAAAAGACAGTGGAACAATTCACTACGACCAATCGCTTTGGATGATTGAAATCAGTGGGCAAAACGCAAAGCAATTTTGGGTCAGAGGTCTTGAAACTAACGAACAACATGCGGAAACCGAACGGATACATTCAACTATTAGTGGAAATAATTTTATTGATAAATCTATTGCTGATTCTATTGTGACTTCTATTATTGCATAATATTCAATATTCAAACCGGGTTTAACCCATAGGGTTAAACCTTTTTTATTTTTATCCGAGGGGTTTCAACATAGGTTATCACCCTATCCTGAGGGAGTCGAGCGACGAGGCTGCCTCGGTCAGGGTGGGGTTTGTTTACAGAAGTTTACATAAAGGGATTGACAAACTAGATTTAATTAGGTATATTTATTTAATAAACTGCGAGGTGAAAAATGAAAATCATAGACAAAACAAAATGGAAAACATTTAAGGCTGAAAAGCCCAAGGTAGGCGAATACATTTATATGATACCGCCAAAGGGCAAATCCTCTATCTTCGGCAAATATTACGGTGGCGATTACATCTACGAAGAAGAAGGCTTTGAGGGAAAGAATGTAAAGTTCAAGCCTAATTGGCTATGGATAACTTTAAAGGACTATGAGAAGATGGAACGGGAGTTCTACGAGAACCTAGCCAAGGTCTCTATCAGCGACCTCGTCACTACCCTTGTCCGCAAGGTCATCACCCAGCACTTGTCATGCGATAGTAATAGCTGTTTGTTTTGGGATGGGCGAAACGAGTTTAACAACAAGCTAGACGAAGACGAAGACAATTAACATTTCCCCTGCCTGCTAAGGTGGGGGTTTCTCTTTGCTCCTCCCCGAGTTCCAACATAGGTTATCACCCTTCTGCCGCTGGAGCCGGGGCGGAAAATACCACCCTATATTAAGGGTTGTCCCGAGGCGATGTTGCTTCGGACAATTCAACGGAGTTGAACTATGATTATGAACACGGGCGTTACGGTCGATGTTGAAAGCGACCTTTACAAGAAAGCGGTTGAACTTTGCAAGGACATTGAAGTCCATTATGGCAAGCAGTTCACTATCCCCTTCCCCCTTCAAGAAGTAGATACTGGCTGTGGCAAGTCCAAGTGCGACGCTTTGATGATGGACGTGAGCTATCGCAAGGCTGGGCGTAGTCTGTATAGCGGTGATACCTATCCCTCTTGCTACTACCTCAGCATTGTGCCTGTTCAGCTCACGGAACACGGCTATACCTGCCTGATGTTCGGTGGGGGCAACTGCATCATCAACGAGTGCAACCGCAACACGGCTAAGCAACAGGGGCTTGCTGCAAAGGCGGTTCAGAACGAGCTTGTGGACATTGTTTACAAAGCGTTCGTCAAGTTTGGCGTGAAGTTCTAGGGTTTAACAACTCCGAAAACAAAAGGTTTAATCCTCTTGGGTTAAACCTTTTTTATTTTTTCCTTTGCGATATCAACATGGGTTATCACCCTATCCTGCTGGGCTCGAACGACGGTCATCTTCATTCCGAGCGACGAAAATATTTTTTCCTATTGACAAACGGGATTTAATTATGTATATTTTTATAATAGAACGAAAGGGGTATTATATGGCACGAAAAAAGGCAACAGAATATATCGCAACGGAACTGAACCTAGATATGCTAGACAATGTAGTTCAGCAAATGAATGAAACGGCTGATATTATCCGTGGTTCGGCTGATATTGAATTGGTGGGCAAGGCTTTGGCAAGGCTATGCTCCCGTTTTCAAAACGGCTTTGAGTCTGTCCCTAACCATAGGGGGGAACTAACCTTTACAATGCATTGTAAGGCTCTTCCGTTGTTAGAGGGTCAGAATAGGATATATGAGTATTGGTTTAAGTTCAATACCTATACGAACGAGGTCACTTGCATAGACGAGGACAAGCACGAGTTCACAATGCCCATGCTTACAGACGCATTGGCGGTCATAAGAGATAAGGCGATTGAGATAGCCTTTTCGTAGAAGTTTTTGAGATAGAACATTGGGGTTGAACCGAAAGGTTCAGCCCTTCTTTTTGACCCGCCCCAGTAGTTCAACATGGGTTATCACCCTCAACCGTGAGCCGCTGCGGGCGAGATACCACCCTATATTAACGGGCATAAGAAAGGGTCGAAACCCTTTGAGGAGTTGATATGGAAACCTTAGCTGACATCGTAAAGAAGTATAACCCTATTGGTTGTGTAGAGGACATAGTTGATTACATCAAGAAGAAGAACCCTCGTTGGTTCAAGTCGTCTTGGGAAACGCTGGGCGTTATCCCACTGAACAACGCTGGCTATCCGTTGGGCATAGAGAAGGTATCGGAAGGTAACGAAGACTCTTGCTCCTGTGGGTTCCGTAAGATGTTCAAGCTCATGTTCTCTAAACGCAAGTATTCCACTGCGACCTACTTCGTGGTAGTTCACAACCACCCTAGCGGCAACACTGAGCCGAGCGTGAAGGACATCAGCCTGACCCGCAACATCATAGGTGCAGGCAAGCTCTTGGAGTTCCCCCTAGTTGACCATCTCATTATCAGCCCATTGGGAAGTTATTACTCTACCTGCCGAGTCCACCCGGATTGGTTTGAATAAAAAATTTTTTAATACAACTCCGATGCAAACAAAGGTTTAACCCTCCTGGGTTAAACCTTTTTTATTTTTATCCTAGGGGGTTCCAACATAGGTTATCACCCTCTGCTGTCTGGAGTCGTCGCTCCCCCGGTTCTGACGACAGCGATAATTTTTTTCTAATAACCCTTGACAAACTAGATTTAATTATGTATATTATTTATACATAAACGAGAGGTATCAAATGGCACGCAAACCGACAAACAAAGACAAGATTTCAGCTATCAAAATGGGCTTACGCATTTATAAGGGGAGCAAGAAATGAAACTCTTTTTATTTATCATTCTTGTTCTGCTTGGGTGGTTCTATCCCCCTATTACAATACTCTACTCTATCATCGGACTAATCGTTTTAGTAAGGAAGGTGGCATAATGAAAAAGTTTCTGCTCTACATCAAGAACGAAAAAGGTATCTACGAGGCAACTGCAATCGGCTACTTCAAAGACCTACTGCCGTTTAGCTTTGGGCGAACGGCTAGGTTCGAGTGTTTGGGTAAGTAGTCATCGCAGGGTATATGGAGTTCCCCCTAGGGTTCAGCCCTAGGGGGTTATCTTTTGTTTCGCCCTGATATTCAACATGGGTTATCACCCTATACTGGCGGAGTCGAGGAGGGGTCATCAGGGGGTTTGTAACAGAATGTTTACACAGAAAGTTTCTTATGCCTATTGACAAAATGGATTTAATTGGGTATATTATTATATATAACACGGAGGTTTCACAATGCAGACCGAGAAAGAAAAGGGCTTTTTCCATAGCTTTATAGAGGGCTTGGGAGTGCTTGTAGCATATTGCATGGTCTTCTACTTCTTGTGGGAAGGCTTGTTAGCCTACCTAGGGATTAAGTAAGGGGGTATATTATGAACATTGAAATAGACGAAAATGTATATATGGCTTTGCTCGCTGACATTAAGCCGAGCGTGGTCTTCACAAGAGAGGAAGCTGAGCTTTATTGCAAGGACTATGTATCCGTGTTCCACAAGGGGTCGCATAGGGGCTTTGCTATCCCCTTGAAAGTAGCCGAGATAGACAAGGCTGAGTCTTTCGTGGTTACTGACAATGTTACTGAAAACGAAAATGAAAAAGAAATCGGTTCCGTGCGTTGCGATACGCTTGCAGAAGCTATCAACGCAATGGTAAACGGCTTAGAGGGCAAGACAGAAGTTACATTCTATACGGAGCTTTGTGCTGACTTCGGTTCTGTAACAGAGGGGGTCGCTCGTTGGTCGCACCCTGCTCGTTATGCTGACGGACAACAATGGAATTAATATAATATCCTCATCGTGAAACCTAGGGTTGCGGACGACTGTTCGCAGCCCTTCTTTCTGAACGCCCCGTGGTTTCAACATAGGTTATCACCCCTAACCAGAAAGCCCGCTGGCGGAGTCGTCTGGGTTCAGAGGGCTTGTTGCTATGTAACCGAATGTTTACACAAAAAGTTGTGCCGAGGGCTTGACAAAATGGCTTTAATTAGGTATATTATAAGAAACAACGAAAGAGGTTATTATGCAGACTTTCAAAAAGAAATGGCAAGGGTTCAACTTCACTGAAAGCGGAACTAGAATGGGTCCGAACGGAAAGAGCTTGGCTCGCTCGTTCCACAACCTTATGAAAAGGGTTTGTGCGAAGATTGGGGCAAAGGTGGTCCGTGCTGAAACGGGTCACTACTATGTCTATGGGTTCATTCAGCGTAAGGACGGCTCGCTCGTCTATTACAACTATGGCGACTTCCGTGGCATGACTATTGATGTAGCCAACAGCGACTGCATGCATGGCGTATTGCTCCGCACGGCAACTAGCACAACGGACTACACAGGCGGTCACAACAATTTCAGCTCCATAGCCGATTTGGAAACAAAGATACCGCAGATTAGATAAAAAATTTAGTCACCTCCGTTGATGGCAGACCTTGGGTCTGCCATCTTTTTTTGCCTCGCCCAGTGGTTTCAACATAGGTTATCACCCTCCACCAGCGGCTGCCAGTCCCCCGCTGCCATGTTCCCTCGGTCGCAGGTAAGCAAAAGTTTACAATATTTTTTGCAATAACCCTTGACAAAACAATTTTAATTATCTATATTCTATATGAACCTAACAACGAGGTATTGAAATGGGTTTAGAAGAATTTGTGGCTGAGTGCCAAAAGGTTGATAGCCGTGTTAAAGTGCAAAAGGTTTATGGCAATACGGCTGTTGTCATCGGTAATGATTATGTTGTGGTTGAGGGTTATAACTTCCCGTATCAAGCCCATCTGATTACTACCCTTATGAAAGATAGCGGTTCGTTTGAATAGGGGGTTATATGGTGGATTGTGTTGTGCCAAAGGTGGTCACGGAGCCGTCATTTGAACGGAGCAAGGACTTTGACCAAAAGGCTTGGGATAAGAAGCACCGCTGTAAGAAGTGCGGTAAGAAGACCTTTTACAAAGAGATAGCGGGCGGGTGGATTTGCTCAACTTGCTATCCTAAGCTGAAAGAAGAAGAGAAGACTCTTTAAAAAATTGTTGTGCCAACTCCTAGCCCCCTCGCAAGAGGGGGTTTCTCTTTGCCCTGCCCGGAGTTCCAACATGGGTTATCACCCTATGCGAGCGGGAACAGGGGCGGCTCCTACCACCCTATATTAAAAGGTGCAACGAGGGTTGCGAAAAAAATTTATCGCTCCCCTTGACAAACGAGATTTAATTAACTATATTATATATAGAAACAACAAAAGGAGTTGAAATTATGGCACAGAAACTTATCACAGCAGAAATCAAGAAGTTCTTGAAGAAGCACCCTAGCGGTTCGCAAGACGGACTGAACGGCGAAGCAAAGGTCGCCTGCCGTCTGTTCTGCCCTTTCACTCACGCATTGACATGGTATATCCTTGAAGGCTACGAGGGCAACGAAAACCTTGCTTACGGCTATGTTGTGAACAACACAACACCAGAGTTCAGTGAGTATGGCGATATTGACCTCGCTGAACTTGCCAAGCTGAGACAGTGCGGTTGTCCTGCCGTTGAACGAGACATTAGCATTAGCGTGGGAATGGAATTGGCCAAAGCCCTAGAAGTATCAAAAGACCCTAAACCTAGTTGGTGGGATTAAAAAATTTGCTTAACTCCCTGATGAAGACCGCCCCCCTTACGGGGGCATTTTTTATTTCTTTCAGCCGGGGTTTCAACATGGGTTATCACCCTTGGATGTCTGGAGCTTCGAGGGTCGTCGCTCGATGTCCGTGCTGTCGAAACAATGTTAAGAAAATTTTTATATTATTTTATTGACAAACTAGATTTAATTATGTATATTATAGTTACAACCCAAACAACGGAGTATGAAAATGCGTGTAAAGACAATGGACAACGAAACACGGAAAAAATTTGAAACTTTCCGCAACCATGTCAAAGAGGTTCTTTGCTACCTCGTCTATGAATTCGGTTATGGTAATCGCCTTAAACAGAAGAGCGATATCATTCCAAAGGTGACTGAAAGCGTGTTCCGACCGCACAACTCGCACAAGACTGGCACGAAGTGGTCTCATGGTGACGCTACCTTGACTTACGGCTTGGACAACCACGGCAATGAATACACTACGCTTACAACAAGAGGGGTGGCGATAGATATACCTGTCCTCCCGGCTCGCAAGATGGCTAAGGCGATAGATGTATTCCTCGTCAAGTTCAATGAAGATAAGAGTAAGAAAAAGAAATAATATATGCTACCCTTAATAATCTTCTTCATCGCACTGGGCGTATGCGGTCTTGCCGGAATTGTAGGAGCAATCATCATTACCATCAAGAAGATGGCATATCAATGCAAGCACCAATGGAAAACGGTAAAGGACTTTACTATAACAAGAGGCGATAGAGTAGTAGGTCACCAATACATTCAGCAATGCGTTCACTGCGGAGCTGTTCAAGATGTAAAGTGCTACATTAACGATAATGATTAACCATAGCCCCCTCGGAAGAGGGGGTTTTCATTTGTGTTCCCCTGAGGTTCAACATAGGTTATCACCCCTGAACCTTCGCACGCCGTCCCCCGACCTGCACCGCCCTCGTTCAAAAAATGTTCATAACCCCCCTTGACAAACTAGATTTAATTATGTATATTGTATCTAAGGAAACAACAAAAGGAGTTGAACCCATGGCACAAACAAACCATATCACTATTAAGTATTCACCAAAGCGTGAAAAGCAGATTAAGGCTAATTACGAAACCGAAAAAGCAAAGGCAAGGCAAATCCCTATTAGCTTTGCTCAAAGCCGTGGCGATGAACTGATTAGCACGGAGTTCACGGCAAATGAACTTCTCGCCCTTGACAAGACTATCCGTGAAACACTAGGTTCTGACTATCAAATCCTCAATGTCAAGTATGGGGATTTGGGTGCAAGCGGCAACGGCAAGAGCTATGTCACTTACGCAATTATCCATAAGGAATTGTTCGTTCGTGCTAAGGCAAAGTGGGATAACGAAAGTGAACTCTTTTACTATGGTAAAACCCCTGTTATAATCCCAGCTTTTCCGAAAGCAGTTGTGGGGAAAAAGAAGTGCGGACAATACTCCACAGAGGGATATATTTGGCTTACATTCCGTAAGGTAAGCAACGCCCATAGTATTCTGTATATGAGCGATGACGTTGAAACATTTGGCTTTAAGGGCAAGTATAAACGCCGTTTTGAAAAAGCAGGTCACCTGTATTGGGTTACAGAAGTGTTGTTTGACAAATATCTTGAATCCCTTATTGGTGGAATAAAAAATGTAAAATCCATGTTTGAAAAATTCCTGTAAAAGAGTGGGGAGGTTTTCACCGAAACCCATCAAACCTTAAACACCCTAACCAAACTACTCTCACCGCCGAATGGCGGTGTTCTTTTTTTATTTTCCCCCGACATCCAACATAGGTTATCACCCTTCCGCCTTCGCACGCCGTCCCATTCGGGTTGGGTTAATCCATAGTCTGTAACCAAAGCTTTACACAAATACTGATTAAGCCCTATTGACAAAATGGATTTAATTAGGTATATTATAGATACATAAACGAGAGGTAGCACAATGGCTAAAATCAAAGTCAGTAGCAAGTCGCTTGCAAAGTTCAAATCAAAGAACATCGTCAAGATAGCAACGGATTTCGTCAAGGGGTCTATTGAAATGGGCAAGGTCAGGAAAGCAATTAAGGCTACCCTAGACCAGCACCCTGAACTCGCAGACTACAACGAGGTCATAGCCGCAAGGATATTGGCACAGAGTCTGCTCTACACTATCTTCGGTAACAAGAACCTCATCTTGTGGAAGGACAGTGTTAGCCGTTCTGAAATGGCTAAGATGCGTAAGTGTTCGGTTGATATGTTCTACAACTATCGCAAGTAAGAGCGTGGTAATGCGGTATTAACCAATACTCAAACATCCAAACTCTACCGCATTACAGCCCTCGTCGAACGACGAGGGTTTTTCTTTTTTCGTCGCCCTGATGTTCAACTTAGGTTATCACCCTTCTGCCGCTGGAGTCGAGCGACGGTCATCAGGAGGTTTGTAACGAAATGTTTACACAAATAGTGGTTAAAGCCTATTGCCAAATTGAATTTAATTAAGTATATTCTATATACATTATAGGAGTAATGACTTATGACAGAAATATTTTTAGAAGTCAAGAAAGACATTCAGTTTTCCGCAAATGACTTTGTGAACTACCTTTGCAAAGTTATTATGAACCACCTTGAAAAGAAAGTCTGCGGCTTGACAGGTGATTATGAATGGGAAGATGGTTCTAACGCCCAGATTGTTTTCAAGCTCAACATTAGCCGTGAAGAGGCTGATGAGCTTGTAAGCACTATCAACGATGAGGGCGAAGACTACGGAACGTGGTTCCTCGCTGATGAAGAGTAGGGCATTGTTGAACACAACACAAACACAAAAGGGAGAAGCAAATATGATAGACGCAACACAAGAAACTTACAACAAGCTTTCCGATGAAATCAAGGGAAAGATTAAACAAGTTGAAGAGCAGGGTTTAACCCGTGTTGAAGTTGAAGTCCAATTCAAGGGTGAAGAATCTACTGAAACTCAAACCATTGCTATAATGGGCGGTTATGACCCTGATAATCCACCCGAAGACGATGACCAAATCTTTTTTTACTGTGATAGTATTAGCGATTTGATTGGTCTGTTTGAACAAGAAGGTTGCAACGACTTTTACATAACGGATATTTATCTTTAAATTTGTGCCATACAACTCCGTAGCCCCCTCGCAAGAGGGGGTTTTCTCGTGCGGCAAGCCAGTTTCAACATAGGTTATCACCCTTGGAATCGCCGCCCGCAGCGACGCTCGTGCGGAAGCTTGTTTACAAAACTTTACATAAAATTTTTGTTGTAACCCTTGACTAATTAGATTTAATTAGGTATATTATAGATGTAAACAACGAAAGGAGTTGAACTTATGGCACAGAAGAAAGAAAAAATCACTGAATGGGTCGCACTCGATACTGATAGAGATGTATCCTACGAAGAATACAAAGAGAACTGCGAAGCCAACGAAAGAGAACCGCAAGAAGAGGGTTCGCAAGACTATTGGAACTACGTCAATGATACCCTGCAAATGGAACACGACGACTTTAAGGACAATATGAAGTCTTGCAAGTTGTTCCCTATGGTGGCGGTGGGCTATGACGACTTGTGGAATGGTCAGTTCCGTGGTGGCAAGGTCTTGAAGAACGTGGATGACCTGCTCGGTCTGTTCAGTTGCTGTGACAACATCAAGATTTGGCAAGACAAGGATGGGATGCATATAAATGGTTATCACCATGACGGCACAAATTATGCTGAATTGAGACCGATTAACAAGCGTGGTCAGGCTTGGCTTGCAAAGCACGAAGACGAATATAGCCGTAGTGCCTTGTGCGAAACTTTGGCGAAACCCTGCTTCTCTCGCTCGTTCCCAATGGGCAAGCACAACGACCTTTTCTAACCCCTCGTTGTTATCCCCCATCCGCAAGGGTGGGGGATTTATTTTTTGTTTTCCCCCGATATCCAACATAGGTTATCACCCTTTTCCTGGTGAACCGGGGGAAGTCGGGGTTTCCCCAGGATTTAATTTTTTATATTTTGTTATTGACAAACTGAATTTAATTAACTATATTTATTATAGCAACATAAAACAACGAGGTAATAATGTTTGCTAGTAATAAGAAAGTAGATATTAAGCTCCCAAGCGGTGTAGATTTTACCGTCTGTGCCGAAGATTGGGAAGATGCAGGGGCTTCTATATGTTGTGAATTGCTCACCGATGCGGACATTGAGGATATTGCCCGTAAGCTGAAAGCCCAAGCTGATGCTAACCCTTATTGGGATAAAGCCGAGGACTTTGAAACCAATAACGAGCGTAATGGTGACCAAATGGACGAGCTTTGGCGTGACTATGAGAACATCACCATAGCTCATAAGGTGTTCTACTTCGAGGATATGACCGAAGATGAATACGCTAAGTATAACGCCTTGTGCGAAGCCAAGGACGAAACCGGGGTTAAAACCCTTTGTGAACAGGTCTATAACAGAATTAAGGGGAAATAAAATGGAAAAGAGCATTAACGAGCTTGAAGTATGCGTTGCCGTTGAGAACGGTAGGGCTGACTATCCGTGGGAGTTCCTACACTCTGACGGCTCCGTTGCCAAAGAGAACGAGGACGTTCCGTTTATGCCGAGGGAAACTGCTGAAAAAGTTGTTGAAAAATTTAATAAATCCTGCGGTTCTAACCTCGCTAAAATATTTTATGAAATTCCTTAATGGGTAAGGGGTTTACTATGAGTATGGAAAGTTCTCTCTATTTGGGTTGCAATTCTGTTGTAAAAGACGGAGTTGTTCTAGGCTATCAAGTGGGTGCAACGATTGACGGAAACATGATACAACCGCCAGAGGGTTATCCTAATGGGTTTATGGTTCGTAAGGGTTCGTCTTGGAGTGCGAGCTTTGATAGTTCGTGGAATACGCAGGCGGCAGCCGAGGAAAGAGCTAACCGCTTAAACAAGATTGACAAAACAAACGAATGGTGTGTAATGGTTATTTAAAGTTTGCCTGAATACCTCAACAAGCCCCGCCCGCAAGGGTGGGGTTTTCATTTGCCTCGACCCATGGTTTCAACATAGGTTATCACCCCATGCCCGTGAGCCCGCAGGCGGAGGCTGCTCCGACAGCCTCGCTAACAAAAGTTTACACAAAAAGTTCTATATACCTATTGCCTAATTAGATTTAATTAGCTATATTTATATCATAACAACAACGAGGTATCTTATGAGCAAAGAAGTTGAGTTTTTAGAGAAAGCGAAAGCTATCTTGTATAACGCTTGCAAGGACTCTATTGCAAAAGTCAAAGAGGGAAACATCATTACCATAGATGACCGCTTCAAGTCTGATTATGGCGATTTCCACAAGTGGCGAGCTGGCGATGAGTTCAAAGTGGAGCATATCAAAAAGACTCCGTATATGACGGTTCTCTATTGCGTTGCGACCAAAGCCACCCCTGATGAGGGCGGTTCTGCAAGGGGCGAAGTTGGACAGCAAGTTCAGTTCGACGACAAGATGAGACTGTTTGACTACTTGCGTTGCAAGGGCGACCTTACCGCCGTTCAAAATCTTCGTCAGTTGTGCCGGGATTATCTTAACGGAATTTTGTAGGGGGATATATGGAATTGAAACAGGGAACTATCCTAGTAGCTAAGAACCGTATTCGTTGCTCTGTTCCTAGTATGCAGTTTGAACCCGGAACGGAATTTTCCTACATCTGTAAGTATAAGGGTGCTTACCTAGTTGAGAAAGCCGTTAAGGGAAAGGTCTATGATGGCGACAGCTATGTTCCGAGCATTACTGGAAAGGGCGGCTGTGTTCTTGCCGTTATGCCGTGCGATGTAGAAGCCACGGAAGTAACCGCAAAAGAAAATGAAAATAAGGAAAAAGAGGATAAAGTCATTCAAGAAATTCTTGATTTAGTAGATACGGACTCTATCCTCAATAAGCTGATAGAATGTTTTAAAAAGAAGTATCCGTTCTTTGGGCATGAAGTGATTGTTCCTAACCCTCCCGTTACCATAGACGATACACAGGGTTTCCACGCTTCGGGCGATTGCGGACTTATTACGAAACTCCGTATTAACCCAAAGACCACCCGGTTTGAATATTGGCATGCTTGGTGGCGGTATGGCTGGTTTGACGACGACGATTACAAAACGCAGAAGATAGAAGCTCTGAAACAAGTGTTGAAGTCGAAAAAGAAATGATTTTTAGCCCCCCGAAAGGGGGTTTTCATTTGGTTTCCCCTGAGTTTCAACATAGGTTATCACCCTTATACCGTGCGGCGTCGTCTCCTCGACCTTCCGCCGGGTTTTTGACGACAGACTTTTTTTCAAAAAAAGTTGAAAAAGTGGTTTACATTCCTTTTGTTAAAAACGATATAATAAGTAGAGATGAATGTTTAACCCTTAACAAAGGAGTAGATATGGGTAACATTATCAAGGTGGACTTCAAGGCGATTAAGATTAACAACATCAAGAAGGCTCAGCTTAAACACCTTATGGCATATATCCCTGAACTCAAAGAGAGACAGCAGAAGCTCAAAGAGCTTCACGCACCGAAGTCTATCCTTGACGGACAAGTACGTCTCATCTACGCTTGCACGCACCGCCTTGACCGTCTCAAAGCGTGGTGGTATAAGCAGATGACTCCCGAAGAGAAGCTCTTGCGTGCCATCTTCTGCCCCGAGACCATAGGCATGTAGATGACCTAGCCCCTAGCCCCCTTTCGACGAGGGGGCTTTAACACGCCAAGGCTCGAAATTCAACTTAGGTTATCACCCTCCTGCCGCTGGAGGCGTGCGTCGGTCATCGTGTACTGTCATCGAAAATTCGGTGTAATCAAAAGTTTACACAAAAAGTTGTATATACCTATTGACTAATTAGATTTAATTAACTATATTTATAATAGAAACAACAAACAAATAGGAGTAAATCTTATGGCACTTGATGTAGATAAACTGAAAGAAAAAATTGAAGACAAGTATGGCGACCTTGACGATGAAATGGGTTGCTATATTAACCATAATTGGCTCTCTGTCAAAGATGTAGTGGATTTGATTGACGATTGCGGCGATGATGCCGATGCCCTCAAAGACCGCCTTGAAGAGACCTATGGCGACTTGAACGACGAAACTGGTTGCTCTGTTGGCGACATGAACGAATGGCTCTCTGTCAAGTCCATTGTGAGCCTCATTGACGATTGCACCGACGAAGACTAGGGGGTATAACTATGAGTAACGAACCGAGATTGGAACCTGTTGAGTTCCTTAACAGCCTTAAAAAGAAAGTTCTTAACAAACTTCCATTTGCCGATTTGGGCGATGTAGAAGTGGTTGTAACCGTAGGCGTAAGCAATATGTGTAGCTGTGATAGCCTTAAAATCCGTGTTCCCAAATATCATTGGTCGGAGTGCATTGGTTATGAGCAACTGACCGAACATTATGCACAGCAGTATGCTGACACACTTTGCCGGGTATGGGTTTCCGAGAATATCCCGTCCGAATTTGCAAATTGCCTGATTGCCTGAAATAATGGCAAAACCGCCCCTCGCAAGAGGGGTTTTAAATTTTTTCTTTTTTGGTTTCAACATGGGTTATCACCCTTTCACTGGTAACCTCCTGTCCCACCCCGGTGTCCGCCGGGATAAAAAATTTTTTATTTATCTATTGACAAACTGAATTTAATTAGCTATATTTATAGTATAGAAACCTTAAACGGAGAATGCATTATGCCAAATTGGGCTTATTCCTTGAACACTCTTACCGCAAAGACTGATGCGGCAAAACAACAACTTCACGATTTCATCAAGAAACATCTTAAACAAACCAATACACCTAATTATAGGGGTTGCAGTATCGAGGTAGATAGCAAAAGCATTATCCCTCTCCCTGATGGAATTGCAAAGCTTGAAAAGATGGGCGAATTGCTCTTTCACGAAGATGGGTCGTTTGAAGAAAACCCCAACTATGACAAGAACGCCTTTGAGGCACAGCGTAAGGCGAACATCGAGCAATACGGCTACGAGGATTGGTATGCCTTTTGTATTGCCGAATGGGGAACTAAATGGGGCTTGTGCAACACCACTTTCTACAATGATTTTGACGAAGAAATCAACACCCTTGAAGAAATCATTGAAAATCTTGATGAAAATGGCTACATCAAGTTCAAGGCTGAAACGGCTTGGTCTCCTGCCATTGGACTCTTGCAGAAGATTTGCGAACTCTATCCCGACATTGAAATGCGTTGTGAATGGGGTGAGGAACAGGTTACTGAATACTATGGTCTCCTCACGTACAACAAGACCGATGGCGGACGAGAATACGGTCGCAAAGATATCGAAGTCGGCGAAGCCTACAATATGCTTGACCGTCTTGGGCTTGTAAACAAAGATGACGACGATGGGTATTACCCCAATTATGAAAGCGGTCTGGTAGAATACGATAGCCACCGGGATAAGGACAGCGATGAATATATCCCGGCTTACGAAGAGCCTATTGCCCTCGGTTGCGACCCGAAAGCGATTTCCTGCGAAAAATAGGCAAAATCCTAGCCCCCGAAAGGGGGCATTTAAATTTTTTAATATTTGGTTTCAACATGGGTTATCACCCTTTTTCTGGGAACCCCGGCGGAAACCGGGGGCTGCCAGAAAACATTTTTTAATTTAGGGCTTGACAAACTGGATTTAATTAGGTATATTTATAATAGAAACAAGAGAGGTAATATGTCTAATAAAGTTGAAGACCCGACCTGCGGACTTACGATTACGAGCGTGAGTTTCACGCCCGTTCATTCGGCTATGTATAGAAAGGCGTTCGCAACGGTCGTTATTAACGGGTCGCTGACCCTCCGGGGGTTGAGCATAATGGACGGTATGAACGGTCTGTTCGTCGCCTATCCCTTGGACAACACTAATCACGGTGAAGATTACCGCTGTGCAATAGAGCCTACGAACGACAAGTTGAGAGCCTACATCAGCGATGTAGTCCTAAGCAAGTATAACGAGAGCATCAAGAGGTAGCTATGTCCATCTTCCGTTGCGGCACTTGCCATAAGCACTTCCCCCTTGATATAACTTGCACGACGTGGACGAGGGGTTGGTGTCCTGAATGTCGTCGAGTTCGACGGATTTATTTCATCAGGAAAGACGACTAATAATCCCCCCGAAAGGGGGGTTTTCCTTGGTTTTCAGCCCAGTCTCAACTTAGGTTATCACCCCATGCCCGTAGCGGCGTCGTCCCAACAGGGGTCTGACGACTGGGTTTTAAACCCCAGTTTGTATCTAATTCTTTACACAAAATCTGTTAAAACCCTATTGACAAACTGAATTTAATTAGGTATATTTATAACATAGAAACAACAAAACGAGGTTAAATATGGCTAAAAAAGAAGTGAAAACAGAAAAGGCATTTGAATGCCTTTCCGTAACAAAGGTTCAGGTGTTCCCTTTCCGTGATGGGGCAAACCTTGGCAACATGCTTGGGATTGCAAATGTTGTTCTGAATGACCAGCTTGTTATCAAGGGGTTGCGTGTTATGGACGGTGAGAACGGTATGTTTGTTGGATATCCTATTGACCCGTACTACAAGGGAGAAGACATCCGTTCTACTGTGTTACCTCTGACTAGGGCATTGCGTGAACATATAGAGAACTGCGTGCTTGAAAAGTTCTTGTATGAAAAGGAAAATGCAACCGTCAAGTTTGAAGTGGAATTGACTCATCGAGACCTCTCTGGTGCTGCCCTGCAAATGGAAATCTTTGCCGCAAGCGAAAAGGAAGCGGAGTCGAAAGCGAAAGAAAGAGCAATCGAAATTATCCCTTTCACGAAAGACAGCAAGGACGAATGGGTTGCACTCAAAGTGCAAAAACACAAATAGTTTGGCTCTGTGCTGACTCCTGCCCCCTCGAAAGAGGGGGTTATTTTTTATTTTTTATTCTTGTTTCCAACTTGGGTTATCACCCTTTCCACCGTGGACTCGACTCGACTACTTCTGACTATCGACTACCTCTTTTGTAAATCAGTTTTTACACAAAAAGTTATATAACCTATTGACAAACTGAATTTAATTAGGTATATTATAGTTAAACAATAAAACCACGGAGTCACCTATGAAATCAAAAAAGCCTATATACATTATGGATATTGATACCGCACAAGGCAAGTGTCCTGTCGGTGTTGTCGAGGAGTCTCTTGCAAAAGATACCTGCAAGTGGAATACTGGTTGGACTGTTTGTTTCACCCTTAATGGATGCGAATGCTTGTGTTCAGAGGATACTGCATCTACCCTAGATGTTCCCGAATATGAATTTATGGACTTAGCCGTTTCCGTTGCGGGGCAAAGTGGGATGTTCCTGCGTTGCTATCCTGCCAAGTATGACGATGACGACATCAAGTGCCTTACAGACTTGTTCTTCAAGAGCAAGCGAACTGCTATCAGGTTCGTAAAGAAGATTGCGGAATGCAAAAAAGAAAATTTAAACAGGGGGTAACATGCTTTTCAGAAAGTCTAACATCCTTGCGTTTAATGCTCTGATGGCTGATTGGGAAAAACACGTCAAAGAAGCCCACGAAGGGAAAAACTATGACTGCTGTTTTTCTGTCGGTTATATGTGTCCGGGGTTTACCAAATCAAACAAACTTGTTAGCGGTGGGTTTATAATCTTGGTTAAGCCCAACATTATAACATCGGAAATTGTTAAAATCCACACTAACTTTGCTCAAACGAATGATGGCATCGCTTGGACTATTATCCGTGAAGCGGACTACAAAAGGACTATCCTCAATAAAGATACGATATATGATAAAAGCCTGCTCACAAATGAGTTCTGCCCTAGCCTTGTAAAAGAACGAATGTTCAAGGTTGCCAAAGCTGCTGTCGAATACGCAAAAATCGAGGAAAAGCTGATGCACTTGTAAAACCGGGGGTCTCCCTGCCCCCTGCCGTGAGGAAAATAGGCATTCACACAGCCTAGCCACAACACACTTTCCTCACGGCATTTTTTATTTTTATTTTTGATTTCCAACATGGGTTATCACCCTTCGCCGCTGGACGCAGGAGGCAGCCCCGGTCTGACTGGAAAGAAAAAATTAAAATAAATTTGATTTACCTATTGACAAACCAAATCCAATTAGTTATATTTAATTATGTAATTAACAAGAACACAAACAAAGGAGAGCCTTATGGCAGATATCATTCAACTCCCTCGCCTCGCCTCTTGGACGGGCATCGGAAGCACAATCAACGAAAAGACGGTTGATACCGCACTCACAAAGGCAAAGCTCAACTACACCGTTCAAAAGGAAACGCTCTGGCTCACTGACAAGACCAAAGTGGATGATATGATGGCTAACACCTATCTTGACGAAAAGGGTCACAAGCATATCCTCGGGGTCGTTGGTGAGAAGTATGAGATAGTGCAGAACCGTGACGGCTTCGCATTCGTGGACTACATCAGCGAAGGCTTGAAGTTCGTCAAGGGTGGCATGACTCACACCGGGATGGTTTACCTCATCGCTGAACTCCCCTCTGTAGATATCCTCGGAGACCAGTTCAATCCGTATGTTATTTTCCGTAATTCTTTCAACGGAAAGTATCAGCTTTCTGCGGCAATTACTCCGCTCCGTGTTGTCTGTCAAAATCAATTTAATTTTGCTTTTAGCCACGTTGCTAACACCATCAACATTCGCCATTCCGCAAGGGTGGGCGAACGCATGGAAGACGCAAAGGAAGTCTTGCGTGGGGTTGCCAACTATATGGGCAAACTCAATGAGGTTGCAAAGCAGTTCAGCAAAGTCAAGCTGACACAGAGTGAAACGGAACTTGCTATCAATATGCTGTTCCCCACACCTGACAACGCTGACGAAATGAAAAAGGTGGTCCTCGCCCATCAGAAAAAGGCATTCGCACAGATGCTCAACGCTGACGACAATCAGAACCATAAGCACAGTGCTTGGGGTCTCGTCAACGCTTACACCGATTTCATCACTCACACGAGCATTCGTAAGGGTCGCTTTGATGACTCGCAGTTTATGAACACCTGTTTCAAGCCGATGAATAACATCTTGGATATTGTCGGCCATTTGAAGTCTGTCAAGGTTGCTTAACCCTCTGTTTCAGCCCCCGAAAGGGGGCATTCCTTTTTCGTCGCCCTGATGTTCAACTTAGGTTATCACCCTTTCCCAGAGGCTGCCAGTTTTCGGCGATACGACGGTGTGTTAAAGGAAGTTTACACAAATAATTGGCTTCACCTATTGACTAAATGGATTTAATTAGCTATATTATAATCATAGAAACAATTATAGGAGACAGCTTATGTCAATGGGAAATTCCGCCTGCTTTGCAGAAGTAATCGAACCGAAAGCCATCCGCCGTATTCTCGGCAACTTATCAGACGGCAGGAAACTGACCTCGTTCATCCGACTGTTCAACAAGTTGGAAGAAGGCGAAGGTGCATCTTGCCTCATCGAGTTCCTGACCGATGGGAACGACAACGCCGTTAGCGACCCTGACGGAAAGGACTTGGTGAAGCTGCGTAACCTGTGGACTGAAATCACAGGCAAGGTCAAGGATAAGACCGGGCTTGACCTCAATGTTGACTTCCACGACTCTGACAGCGAGGGTGATAACTACGACGAAGTGGATGGCTTATACTTTGAGTTCTACCATTCACAGCTCTATCAGCCGACACCTAAATTTAAAGCCCTCAAAAAGCTCTATGGCGAAAACGTTGTAAATCGGTGCTTCTATACCGTGTTTGGTTAGCATCTTGGTTGGTTGGAGTAGCCCCCGCCCGCAAGGGTGGGGGTTTTATCATGGTTCGACCCGAGTTTCAACTTAGGTTATCACCCCTCAACCTTCTGCCGCCGTCCCATTCCTGCTCCGCCCGAATGGTAACAAAAACTTTACATTTTTTTTTCTTTTTCTATTGACTAATTGGATTTAATTAACTATATTATTTATATCAACAGGAGATGACCTATGATTAGAAGAGTTAAAATTCAGATGTTTGATAGCGAACGCCCCGAAATGGCACTTGTCGCTATTGGCGAAACCGTAAAGCACGAGGTAGTTATCCCGTCTGGCAACGAGCGAGACGATATCTACTTCTTCTTCAAGAATAGAGAAGACTTCCTCCATGCGTTCGACAAAGAAGATGCTAGCTTCATTGAGGACAGCGTAGAGGGTCGTTTCTGCGACTTCGTTATCCTCGATGATGTCGAATGCGTTAGCGAGGATGACAAGTGGGTGGTTGTGAACTGGTGTGCAGACCCGGACGAGGATGCCGCTGGTTGCTTCGGCAAGCATTTCCCTAACCGAGACGATGCGGTTAAGTTCTTGCATGATGATATGATTGAGTTCATCAAAAAGAATGAAATCGACCTTTGCGATGTTAATACTGACGATGCTGGCGATGGCTGCTATAAGTCCGTTGATGAAATCCCTTATTCCGACAACGGCAGTTTGTGGTGGGGCGATGTTCGCCACTATTGGCAAGTCCAGCATTTGCATGAAAATTTTTAATTAAATGAGGTAAACAGATGGCAAGAGAATATAAAGTTTACAAAATCAAAATTACCACAAGTTTCGATGACAACCCTGTGGACTCCGAGGGAGAAACCATCAGGTTCTACTCTTTCAGGACAAATGCGAGAGAGGGTCATATAAAAAGTAATTTTATCAAGGCTATCAAATCAGCCGTTAAAGAATGGATTAAAGATGACCCTGACAAAGCCGAGGAAATCGCCACCGATTATGGCTGTTTCAACAGCCGTGAGGACTACGATAAGGTAAAGGATTTTGTCTTGGCCAATATCAGCACAAGGGCATTTGAACAAATCCCCGCCACTTATCTGACAAAGCACGGTATTGTTGAAGTCAACCCCCCTGACCTTGAACTTGACTTCGACGAATGTGACAATATGCTTGACTCCTAAATACTGCCCCTCGAAAGAGGGGTTTCCGTTTGCCTCATCTGGGTTTCAACATAGGTTATCACCCTTCCGCCTTCACCCGGCAGTCCCATCAGATGACTAGGTTTACAAATGTTTACGAAAAATTTGATATAACCCATTGACAAATAGATTTAATTAACTATATTTATAATAGACACAACTATAAGGAGATTGGCTTATGCCTAATTGGGTAAACAACGATTTGAGAATTACCTCGGAAAATCCTGAGCGAATTAAGGCTATCAGGGCAAAGCTGTTCACGGTTTACAACGGAACGGATTTGGTGGGCTGTGATGGCAAGGAATACCTGTCCTATGCCGTTCTTATCCCGGAAGACCTCAATGACCCGAACTACCGTGTCAAGCCGGAGAACGCCAGCATCACTGCGATTGACAAGCGTGCTGACGGCACTATCTTCAACTGGTATGATTTCCACTGTGACAAGTGGGGCTGTAAGTGGGATGTCTCGCCAGAGGAGTGCGTGATAACGGAAGATACAGACCGCAACATCTGCGTGTCCTTTAATTCCCCTTGGTCTTGCCCTTGTGAATGGTATCGCAAACTTTGTGAGGAATTTCCCGATGTTTCCATTGAACTTGTCGCTATGGATGAGGCGATGGACTACTATTGGGAAAATGGCAAGTTGGGTAAGATTTCCGAACAGTTCGATGAAAAGGAAGCGAAGCTTGCTGAATTAAAGCGTGTGTTTGACGAAAACAACCTTTCCCTTGACGATTACAATATTGAAAAAATTATTGAAAATTACGATGATGGGTATTTTGAATATTTAGATATGTTCGACCCTGACACTTGGGAATTTACTATCGACGAGGAAAAAGAATTTTTGGAATTGTGTAAGCAATACAAAAAGAAGAAACCTCGTAAGAAAAAAGCGAAAAAACAGGTGGGATAATAACCTTTGCGAGAATGCCAAGGGGGTTAATCCCCCCTTTCTGTTTGCCCCAGCTTGGGTTTCAACATGGGTTATCACCCTTTCACTGGGAACCTCCTGTCCCATCCCGGTGTCCAGCCCAGTATGTATCTAATTCTTTACACAAAATTGTTGGAAACCCTATTGCAAAAAGAGATTTAATTAGGTATATTTTAAAGCATAGAAACAACTATAAGGAGTTCACAATGTCAACTAGAGCCCATGTTCTTAAAAAGTATGAAATCGAGTATGGTAGTGAGGGATTGACTTGGGGTCAAGACTTTCTCGTTGCCCTTGCTGGCGACTACATCAATGATGCTTGCACAGGCGGAGAATATCACTCCGAGGATGCTATTTGGGAGTTCGACAAAAACGAGTTCAAGGCGATGGTTGATACCCTTGAAGCTATGTCGGAGGATGAGTATAACGAGAAGTGTAATGATGAGTGGGGTGTTAATCCCGAAGATTACCCCAAAGATTACACCGTGGAACTGTTCAGGGCTTGGCTCAACGAAACCCCTGAAAAGAGTGCCTATCTTCGTGTCTCGTGGTTCTAGGGGATTGTATGATTTTTTTATTAGAAACTTAAAAGGAGTTTAAAATGGCAAGAAAACCGCAAGTTTATGTAGTCTTGAAGAGTTGGAAAGACCGCCACGGAGACGAGGGCGTGTATGCAGAGGTGTTCGCCAAAAAGAAGTCTGCCGACAAGCATCTCACAGATGACATTAAGACTTACTTGGACTATCACGATGGCATTAAGGATGGGGCGATGGACATAGAGTCGCTTGAAAGCTTCGATGCAGGGGATGTTCACAGCGGTGAATGCACCCTTGCAGAGTTCCAGAAGGCAGCCGCCAAGGCTGGTAGTGCCGAAGTCAATGTCGATGGCGATGGCACTTACGCAACTTGGTCTGTCTCAAAGCAGACCGTTCGTTAAGGGGGGTATATGAATATTTGTGTTCTTACCATTAACACAATAGAAGATTGCGATGATGCCTATGTTCAGGTAGGCAAGTGCGGAACTTTGAAAGAATGCAAAGATGCGGCTCGTTCCAAGTGGAATGCTCTCGCAAAAGAATATAACATTGGGGAGTTCGACGAAAAGGAAAAATACAACTGGGAAGCTCGCATCGAAGATGCAGAGGATGTTCCTAACCAAACAATCAAATTAGAAATTCATAAATGCAAGATTAACATTCCTGCGAAATAATGGGTTACTCCTAGCCAGCCCCCGAAAGGGGGTTTTTCTTTGCCTCGAACTGAGTTTCAACATGGGTTATCACCCTTTCCCTGCTCGCCCGCCGTCGGAGGCTGGTTGATATCGAGGGGTTGTATCGAAAAGTTTACAATTATTTTTGCCCTGACCTATTGACAAAAGGGATTTAATTAGGTATATTATAGTTAAGTAAAACCCTTAACAACGGAGACATTTATGGGTGAAAGAAGTAATTTTTTCGTTCGGGTTCGGGCGAAAGAAAAAACAAGCGACAAGTTCTATAAACATCAGGCATTCTTTGGTCTCTACTATCAATGGTGCTATGGGGAGCGTATGATTAGCCGTCTGCGTTCTGCTATCGACTTTGTGGAGAGCGATATTAGCGGCAGGCATGGCAGCTATGCTATAACCAAAGACCAAATGGATAGGTTCAAGAAGTGTCTTGCTATCAACTTCGATATGAAAGACTTTCTCGACACTACAGACCTCATTCCCGAGACGGTCGATGATATTATCAATGGGTTTGATACTGCTAAATCGGATATTTTCGACCAAGCCGAAAACCACGGTTATATCTACCTTGACATTACCCTTGATGACCCAGACCAAAAGTTTGGCGAAAATAAGGCTATAATCAAGTATGCGTTTGTGGATAATGAGTATAACTCCAAGAAACACCCCCTCCCGCCCATTCGTAGTGTCGAGAACTTTGCCGACCACGACATAGGCGACGATGAACGAAAGTGGTATGAACCTGACCCCTATTGGGCAGATAAATCGTGGGGGGCTTCTCACAAAGAACGTTTCTTGAACGAAATTGTCCCTACTGCCAAAAAGAACATCGAGGAAATCAATAAATCGGCAACATTGATGACCGACGATGACCGCAAAAATTTTGTGAAATTTGGTCGTGCTTACGCAAGAAAGTTTTTCCGTGAAGCTGAAAAGAAAAAAGCGGAAATCAAGGAAAAGAGAGAAACCCTGACCGCTGAAATCTGCTCACAGGAATACTTGCCTGCTGAACTCCATAACAAGTTGTTGGAACTCGTAGATAAGGTTTACCCGAAACCTATAAGAGAATAACTCATTCGCCTGACTCCTGCCCCCTCGAAAGAGGGGGTTTTTATTTTTTTTATTTTTTGGTTTCAACATGGGTTATCACCCTTGCCCCTTCGGCACGCCGCAGCGTCGTGCGGGCATCTGTTTAGAAAACTTTACATAAAAAATGATGAAACCTATTGACAAAACAAATTTAATTAGGTATATTTATATCATAGAAACAAATCAACGGAGATTTAAAAATGGGCTACACAAACTATTGGTCGCTTAATACACGCAAAAAGAAATTCAGCGGTGAGGTTCTCGGAAAGGTTGAGAAAATCTTTTCCGCCTACACTGAAAGCACGAATGAAAAGCTGGTCGAAACCGCAGGAAGCAAAAAGTGTGCTGTCGTGAACTCGACACGCATCCAATTCAATGGTGGCTCTGACGATGCCTACGAGGACTTCTACATCAACCTCAGACACCGCATTGGCTCCAACTTCTGCAAGACAAATAGGAACCTCTACGATAGGGCTGTCAAGGCTGTCCTTATGGTTCTCGAACAGGAACACTACATCAATGATTGGCACTTCGACGGTCACTTCTTCGACTCGGAATATGCCAAAGCAAAAGAATTGCTTGATAAAGCAGGAATAGCACACAAATAAAAAAGGAGTTCACAATGGGACTTGATATCACCCTCACAACAACGAAACACCAAATTGATTTCCGCAAGCACAACTATCTCTTCCGTTGGGTAGAGAACCGTGTAGGCGAAATCGAAAACGAACAAAACTACTACCTTGAAAAGCAGGACATTCAAGACTTGCTCGACAACATCAAGGAAGTTCTCGATGACCACAGCAAGGCGAAAGAACTGTTGCCTACGCAGGAGGGGTTCTTCTTTGGTAGCACGGAATATGACGAATACTACTTCGAAGACCTCGAATATGCGAAAGACAAACTCTCTGCCATGATTGACGATTGGGAAGAGGGAGAGCAAGCCGAATTTTGGGCGTGGTGGTAATGGGGGTATAACATTCCCCGGATGCCCTCGAAAGGGGGCATTTTTATTTTTTCTTTTTTGGGTTTCAACTTAGGTTATCACCCTTTCCCTGGGAACCTCCTGCCGGAAGCGTCTGGTAATAATCCGTGTTTACAAAACTTTACATAAAATAGAACGGCTTACTCTTGACTAAACCAATTTAATTATGTATATTTTTAACTAGCTATTAAACGGAGATATTTTTATGGCTAAAAAGTTCAATCCTAAAAAATACACTTATCACTTCAACCTCGGGCATAATGTTAAGCTCGGCGACGGCATCGCAACGTGGTCTACCCTTAAAGGGTCTGAATTGCTCTATATCCCTAACCTTGAAAAAAAGGTGCGTGGCACTTGCAAGGATAGTGAGTATTGCACCAAAGACTGTTATGTAAACAAGAGCTACAACCGCTTCCCAAAGACCTCCCTCTACGGTCATGCTAGGAACACGATAGGGCTTCGCCGTTGCCCTTCCAAGGTGTTCGATGACCTGCATCACCAGCTTTCAGTCACCAAACGCTTCCGCACTGTACGCATCAACCAGAGCGGCGACATTGAAAATATCCAACAGCTTGAAATGTGGGTAAACCTCGCATTGCTCCATCCAAATTTTACTTTTTATATTTACACAAAACAATTCAAGATAGCATCTGAATTTGTTTTGTCGAACGGCTTGCCCCAAAACTTCCATCTGAATTTCTCGATTTGGCATGAACACGGGGTAAACGAATATTTCAAGGTCGCCTCTAATCCAAATGTTCACGCTTTCGTCTATGATGACGGCGAAACCTATATCCCGGCTGATGACTATTGCAGGGCTTACATCAATGGTAAACTCAACCATAAGATAACCTGTGAAGTATGTAAGAAGTGTTATAAGCCAAAGACGAAAGTTATCTATTGCAAGTCTCATTAAATCCGCCCCCGAAAGGGGGCATTTTTATTTTTTATTTTTTGATTTTCAACATGGGTTATCACCCTTGCCCCTTCGGCACGCCGTCTCCTCGGTTTCCGCCCAGAGGCTGTAACGAAATCTTTACACAAAAATGATGGAAACCCTATTGACTAAATATATTTAATTAAGTATATTTATAATAGAAACAATGGAGCATCTCATGGAAGCAACAGAGAACCAATTTGATGAACTCATATCCTACTTGACAAAGATGGGGGTTGACTACACCGCCAAAGACAAGTGTGGAACGATGGACTACACCGACGATGTAGGCGAGAAAAAGGCAACCTACACCAAGGAAGTAACCATAGCCCCAAACCATATTACGACCGCTCGTTATATCCCGGAGTTTGACGGCTTTGTTGACCCCTCCGACGAGACAAGCGGTGGGAACTACAACCTGTTCGTAATGGATGCGTGGGAAACCGCACGCTGGCTCGGCACTATGTACTTCGACGAAGATGCAGCAGATACAGAGAAACGTATGAATTAACAGAAACAAAGGAAACAACTTTATGGTAAACGCAAAGAAAGCACTCAATAATCTTCCCTGCAATGCAGCCGCTTGGACTTACGAAGGTGAGACCATAAAGAAAACGCATCAGGATGGCATCATCATCGGGCTTTACAAGAAACCTGAAAAGAAGGAATTGGCTGGTCCTGCTCTGGAAGTGGTGCGTGTCATGTCCGACAATGGCAAACTTGTCTGCCGTGTCAACATGAAGCGTCTGAAAGAATTTGGCGGTGAACTCGAAATCGAAGAAAATGTAGGATTCAATATATTTCCTCGACCTGTATAAGTCCGTTTAAAAAACTTTACAAAAACTCTATTGACAATAACGATTTAATTATCTATATTATCAATAGAAACAATGGAGGCATACAATGTTCGATTTCATAGGAAAAATATTCAATGGCATCTTTCAGCTCATTACCGATATTATCCTAGCCATCATCATCGTTCTTGCCATCGCCTTGGTCTTGCTTACAGGTCATAGGAACGCTAACAACCCCTATATAGACCATTCTGACCAAATCCAGAAAGCAAAGATTGAAGCCGATAAAGAAGCCCAATATAGGGAAGCCCTCCAAAACCTCTATAACGAATACAGGAAATAACCTTTAACTTAATACCTCCGTTGTTCGCCCCCTCGCAAGAGGGGGCTTCTCTTTATCCCACCTTGGGTTTCAACATAGGTTATCACCCTAGCCTCGACTCCAGCTGTCCCATCCCGGTGTCCATCCCAGCCTGTAACGAAAACTTTACACAAAAAATGATGGAAACTACTTGACGAAACCATTTTAATTAGGTATATTATAGACATAGAAACAACGGAGATAAAACCATGAAAGATTACTTTAAGGGTCAAACCATCAACATCAGCAATAAGGCTCGTAAGAACCTTGTTGTAGCAATTAGCAACATCATCCTTGCAAAGCGTGATAAGCTTCCGCATATCCACATTGAGAAGATTTTTGAACATGGCAAGCGTGGCAAGTATGTTGTGCGTGTTAGCCATGGCGACAAGGGCGACTATCAGGATATCGTCGGCTACTACGATACCATCACGAGCGACTCGCAGGTTCTCGAATGCATCAATGACAGCCTCCCCCGTGTCCTCAAAGGCCGTTGGTTCATGGTTAAGGCAGGTCGTGATGGGAAGCGTTTCAGCACTAATAAGTGGGTTAAACCGCAATAGGGGATAATATCATGGAAAAAACTACTGTTAATTTCACGGTTGAAGAAAAGTACACCATCGGCTTGTTCGCAACCTCGATGAACCAAAAAACGGGGGTTGCTTTCAAAAAGAGCGATGATACCCTTTACATTTCTTCCACAGTTCCTAACAAGAAAGTAAAGAAAGTGGAAATCAAAAAGAGTTCCGATACTGGCTTTGATGTGGAAATCATCAGCGGCATTTGTGTCATCGCTCATATCCATTGGCAGGAAACCCTCATTCAGCTTCTCATGCGTATGCAGGCAGAACTGCTCAACAATGAACTGCTTATCGACGACTAAAAATTTTTTGAAAAAAGGAATTTACATCATGGGATACACAAACTATTGGAACCCCTCTAAAAAGCTCAAACAGCAGACGGACGCTTTTCCACAGCTCATGCTTGACGAGATGACCAAGGTTGTCGAAGCTTACAACGCCAAGCAGAAAAAAGAGGAAATGAAAATCACCTACTACATCACCCAAAAGCATATCGACCTCTATGGCGAACCCGCCACCTACGAGAGCTTCAATGTCAGTCTCGAAAAGGAAGAGCGTATGGGGCGAGCTGGCGTTGATGCGTGGACTTTCTGCAAGACCGCCCGAGAGCCTTACGATGTTGTCGTTAAGACTTTCCTCGTTCTCATGCAGAAGTATGGGCTTATCGACTCGTGGAGTCATGACGACAACAACAGTTGTTCTGAATACCGCAAGGCCAGAGCGTTCGCAAAGAAGTTGGGCATAGACTTCTCACAGTTCAACGCAAAGGGATAGCAAAATGAACCCGTTAAAACCAATCTTCCTGCACACCTTGTCGGAAGTAGAGGTTGTTGAGAATATGGGCGGCTCATTACGAATTGTGCATCCCATATCCAATAAGCAAGTGGTTCGCAAGCTCCACCGCTCTACTGTATGGCACAAAGGAAAGAAAGCTGAATACATCCTTATTGATGGCGTAAGGTATTTCGCCGTGTAATCCATTCCCCTCGAAAGAGGGGTTTAAATTTTTTATTTTTTGAGTTTCAACATAGGTTATCACCCTTCCGCCTTCGCCGCCAGTCCCCATCCCAGTCTGTAACGAAATCTTTACACAAAAAGTGATGGAAACCCCTTGACGAAAACCATTTAATTAGGTATATTTATAGTATAGAAACAACAGGAGGCTATATGCCAGCTAAAATCAACATCAACAAAGAACTTGAAAAGGCGTTCAATGCCAATTCCAACGCAAAGACCTGCATGGGTCTTTATGCGGTTCATTCCCTGCTCAAAATAGTTCCGCAAGGGTGCTATCCGAAGTTAATCGAATCAAGGCTTAAAGATGACGGCCACCTTCACATAGATTTGACCTACTCCCTTATCAACATCCCGGCAAGGGGAACATGGGAGTTCAGCTTCATGTTCATTAACTCGCATGAGGGGGTTGTTAGTGTCCGTAGGATTTCAGGCACCATCCATGTTGGTTCCTGCAAGTTCAATCAGGATGAACTAGACCAGCTCGTAAAGACACTTGCAGAAGAATAAGGGGGCTTACAATGATTAAGGTAGAAAATTGGAACGGGCATGGTGGCAGGGAAAACTCTATTTGGGTTTCTCTCGACCGCAAGACAGACAAGGCATATCATCTCGATGATACTGATGCTAAGGTCTCGTTTGGAAACCGAATGAGCGCATACCTCCGTAATGGTGACCACCACGCACATGACGAATACATCGTACCTCATGTAAAGAGTTGCTCTGCTGACTGCGCTGGCTTCACCGTGGTCTTCGATGTGAAGCCCACAAAGAAGTTGATGGAACAGGTTCGCCAAGTGTTCGTTCAGGTCGTTGGTCCCGATGACCCCGACTTCAAAACGCCTATTCCCCATGTTACGGATATTATCAAGTGGACTCCCACAATGAAGAGCATCCGTGTTGGTGACAAGTGGTCTGACGAAAAGGTCTGCAAGGTGAACGCCGAAGGAATGATTACTTTCAATCGCAAGAAGTATATCGTCAAGAATGTAAGCACTGATGAAGACCCATCAATAGCCCTCGTTCCTGTTAAATAATTTTTTCTTTTTTCTCTTGGCAATTTGGATTTAATTATCTATATTGTTAAGAGAAACACGAAACAAAATCAAAAACAACGGAGACACAACAATGAAAAACCACATTAACTTTGCCGTCTGCCTTAAATTGGCTCTCAAAAACTTTGCCGAATCCAAACAGGAAGCAACAGAAGAAAATCTCGACAATTTTGTAACAGAGCTTTTCAACAATGTCGCATTTTCTTCTGTCATAACCCGTAATGAACTCATTGAACACCTCGTTATCAAGGGTATTGATAGGGAGTTCGTAAACAAGCATCTTGACATCCTGCTCAAACTTGAAGACCTCTACTTCACGCTTGAAAATGTCTGTGTCAGTAGCACCCGTTATGTCAACGACTGCGTGGCAACCATGAAAACATGGTATCTTCAACACACAGGCGAACGGAACCGTGTTTACACCGAAATCAAGCACGATTACTTTGATGAAGAGAGAGAGTGCTGGGTTATTGATGCATGGCGTACTCCTGACGATGAAGAAGAGGGGGTCGCACCCATTGAAGTCTATCTTGATGGCTCACTCAAAATCCGAGACGAAAATGCGTTCTACACCGCTATTGTAGACTTCGGGATTGCAGAAGCCCTTGAAGAAGTCCTTAACGAAATTCAATCTGAAAACAAAGGGTAAACCATAAGAGTATCCTCGAAAAATATAAATATTTTTTTTTACATTTTTTCTCTTGACAATTTGGATTTAATTATCTATATTGTTAAGAGAAACAAAGGAGATACCAAATGGCAAACACAACCAAAATCGTAAATTTTTTCAAGTCAAAAGTCCCTGCTTTCATGAAAACTTTTGGCTACAAGTCCAAGCTCGAAGAGGGCGAAACTGCCCTTATCAATGGTTTCATCGACCATGTTGCCGACGAGATTGCCTACTCGGCAATCGTCACTAAAAAGGAAATTGCTGAAACCCTCGTTCTCAAAGGGATTGATAGGGAGTTCGTAAACAAGCATATCGACACCCTGCTCAAAATCGAAGCCGTTAACTTGGCCGACATAACGATGGTTACGCAACGCAAGTTCCTCCTGGACTGTACAGACCTTATGGAAAGATGGTTCGAACAGTCCAAGTCCAATCCTAGCCCGTTCTATGCCGAAATCAAGCACGATTACTTTGATGACTACAACCAGTGTTGGGTCATTGACGCTTGGCGTACACCTGACGATGATGAAGATGGGGTTGCTCCCATTGAAGTCTATCTTGATGGCTCGCTCAAAATCAGAGACGAAATTGCTTTCGGGTTCGCTATCTGTGAACTGAACATCATCGAAGCCATTGAAGAAGTCCTTAACGAAATTCAATCTGAAAACAAGGGGTAAAGTTATGCAAAGTGCAGAAGCCGCAAACAACCAAAAGACCAAAGTCCTTGACTACATCAGAAAGCACGGGAAAATCACTTCCCTCGATGCTTTCTCCAAGCTCCACATCACCCGTCTGTCCGCCTGTATCTTCAACCTGCGACAAGATGGGTATAACATCAAGACCCGTGAGCTTGAAGTAACCACAGAATACGGCAAGACCACCTTTGCCGAATACTACCTCTCCCGTGGTCGCCGTCCGAAGCCAAAGATTTCCACAGTCACCTATCAGCCGACCGAAACCACCAAGGTCAGGGTCACCGTCCGCAGAACCTCCGTTGATGACCGGGATGCCATCAATGCTTCACTCAAAGGCATGACCCGTAAGGAAGTCATAAACCGTTTGAAGACCCTTGCTGGCAAGTACGCAAAGAAAACGGCAAAGAAGAAAGCTGTTAGGAAAGCACCCATCAAAAGGAAGTCCGACCAGCTAGAACTCTTCCCCGAACTCTACAAGTAATTTTCCCCCCGACGGGCATGGTTTGTGGTCATAAGCAAAGCTCCGTTGTTTCTAGCCCGTCGGGGGCTTTTCTTTTATCCACCAATCAGTTTCAACTTAGGTTATCACCCCTACGCCTTCGACGCATGTCCCCGTCGTTCCTAATTGTATCGAAAAGTTTACACAAAAAATGTTCTAAACCCTATTGACAAAAGACATTTAATTAGGTATATTTAGAGTATAGAAACAACAGGAGATGTATATGAAACTCAAAATCTATCTCGGGGTCTGCCCCAACCGAATTGATGTTCTTCTCGACAAGAAAAAAGCCGACAAGGACAGGTACTTGCGTATCGAAGAAAAGACCATCGACATCCCCGATGCTCTTATCAAGAAATCCGCCAAGCCGAAGAAACGCGGAAAGGTAACTACCATCTGCTACGGCAAGCGTGACACTTGGAATAGTGCAAAGGATGCTATCGACTATTTCAACAATGCCGCTAACAACTCCGATGGTTGCGAAAGGGAAAGATACCTCACCATCGTCAGCAAACTGGTCGATGGCGAAACCAAGGATGTAACAGACAGCTTCGACTAGGAGAAATCAAAATGAAACGGATTGTAATTACACCAAAGTCCATCGAAAAGATTGGAAAAATTTTTGAAAAACAGACGGGCGACGCTTTCTTCTATGCAATGCGTCAGCACAAGAACATCTGGCCAAGACTCGTCAAGTGCAGTTACTTAAAGGACGAAGATGGAACAGAAACCGTAAGAATGGATGCAGCCAACTCCTGGGCCACTATCCGTGCCTATGGGAAAGACCTCCTCTTTACCATTTACTCGGAGGCCCCCATCTTCAATGGAGAAGACGAAATCAAGTTCAGTCTCCGTAAAGGTAAGAAGAATAGTGACACCCTCTGTGGTAAACTCAACGGGATTGCCCTCCTGCTGAAATATAATATTGATGTTGCATCTTCCGCTGTCACATCAATTCCCGATAAGATGAAACGCTACCTCGACATCAAGTGGCCCAACTAATCCAACCCCCTCGAAAGAGGGGTTTAATTTTTTTATTTTTGAGTTTCAACTTAGGTTATCACCCTTCCGCCTTCACCTCCTGTCCCCATCCCTATCTGTAACGAAATCTTTACACAAAAAATGATGGGAACCCCTTGACGAAAACCATTTAATTAGGTATATTTATAGTATAGAAACAACAGGAGAAACCTATGGCAAAAATCATTTGCAAAGAATTTCCGAAGGCCATCAATAAGTGCATCCACAAGCCCCATGTCGATGTCATCAAGACACGCACGGATGGCAAGGACACCTACATCTACGAAGTAAGAGCAGATGGTGTTCCCACCTTCACCCTCAACCCAGAGGAAACCTTCCCCGCAGGCAGTGTTCCGAACCTCGAAGACACTTGGCACGGCGGTCAATGGCCCGGTAAGGAATGCAACGGGTGCGACTACGACCTGAACCTGTATGACCTTAGCGTGTACGACAACAGCTGTGGCGTAGGAGCAAGCATCTACTCCTGCATCCAGCAGGGCGACTACCTGACCGCAAACGTTGATGACTTCGTAAAGGCTACCGTCAAATGCTGGTTCCAAGATGAAAAGGGAAAGCGAACCGAATTCAATTACAATATCCCCGACAGTTATCTCGAAAAGTTCGGTGAATGGGATGGCAAGCCAATTCAACTCGTCAAGCGCCCGACCGATGAAGTATTCAAAGGCGCCAAAGAAATCGTTAAAAGGCTCAAAAAGTTTTTGAATAAAAACAAGCTTGAAATCCATTACGAAATGGCAAACGATGAGGTTTACCTGCTCCCAAAGAATGGATGGAGAGATGCAACACGGGATGATGTCATCAAGGCGATGAAAGCATCCGGCAAAATCCTCAACCCTAGAACCCTTTGTAAAAAATGGGGATGGGTTCGTGGTTCTGAACTCGATGATAACTGGTTCTGCAAAGGAGGCAAGTAATGGCCAAGAAAAAGAATACGCTCATTGGTAAGATGCCGTCAAAGGAAGTGCTTGCCGAAGGCCGTCAAATTGTGTCCGAACTTATGGACTACCTCGGCAAAAACAAACTGTACCTCATGTTTGACCCCGACGACTATAAGCTTCGCCTCGGACCCGAGGGACTGACCCATGTCGAAGACGGGGTTCAACCCAAGGGTAAAATCCCCTATACCCCAGAGGAAGATGCGGTGTGGGACGATAACTATTCCCTCGATATTGAGTGGAGTGAGTTCGACCCGGATGTATTAAGCGATGATGAGGAGGATTAACAAATGACCAACGAAAAGAAAAACGAATTTGCCAAAGTTCTCGAAGACAACGACCTTAATTATTGTTTCGGCTGGAACCTACAAGACGAATTTGAAGTTGAAGTCCACGAGGGCGACTGGAAGCACGACCACATCCGTCTTAACTTGATTATGCAAAAGAATGGATATGAACTGGTTAGAGAAACCCATATCGGCCCGCCCACCGATGGCGACTGGTATAGCGCTATCCATGTCTTCCGCAAAGCCGAACCCGAAACGCCCACCACCTAATCATGCCCCTCGAAAGAGGGGTTTTCATTTATCTAATCCCCAGTTTCAACTTGGGTTATCACCCCTTGACTGGAAACCTCCTGTCCCCATCCTGGATTGTAAACCATTTTTTACACAAAAAATCGTCTAAACCCATTGACTGCCAAGATTTAATTAGGTATATTTAGAGCATAGAAACAACAGGAGATAACCTTATGGCAAAGAAAAGCAAGGCAACAAAGTTTTACACAGTCTCGGGCTTCATCCGTGATAGGGGCTGCATGTCTGTCCTTACCTGCTCGGACCTCTTCCCGAATCGCAAAAAGGTCGCTGAGTACATCGCAGGCGAAATCAACAAGTACATCGAGGAAGAAAACGCACAGAACCCCGATGACCAAATGGATTTGGTTACTCCCGAATGGTGCAGGGATGGATACCGCCTCACTGAGATACCTGACCTCGAAGTGGCCTACGCTGTCACCATGCACAAGATGGAACCTGTCCATGCCGTCGTCACTTTCGACCAAGATGACCGCACCCTTAACATCACCACTTTCAAAAGCAAGGATGCCGCAGAAAAGCGTGTCGCCGAATGTGCCAAAACCTATGTCAAGTTGGCAAATATTGAGTCTCTCCATGCCAATCGTGATGGCCTGTGCGAAATCGACACTGACGGCATTGAAGAAAATGAAGAATATATCCACGCAGAAACCATAGGCGGAAACTTTACCGCTTGGACTGCCGTTGAAATCCCTGTGGTCGGTAAGGCCGACATTGAGGTCCAATAATTTTTTGAAAAAGGAATTTTACAATGAAAACGCCAAACACACACCATGTATGGGATGACTTCAACGATGTCTCCAAGCGCCTCGAACCCTACCTCGAAAACAAGGGGCAGGGAACCACGATGGCATCACAGGTGGCCGCCTGTGTCTCGAACCTCGTCTACCATTTCTTCAACGATGGCGACATCTTCGATACAACCCACCACCTGAAAACCACCTGCAACGATTTCTCGTCTCGTGCCAACTGGCTCTACCTCAATCAGCCCGCAACAAGACCTGTCCTCGACCGAATCGAAAAGGTTCGCACCAAAGGCGACTATGCGGACCTCCTTTTCGACCTCTGCGAAATCTATGATGCGGACACCCTCGCTTCTCTCGCAAAGGAACCTGCCAAGGAAGACATCTACAAGTCCAAGTGCAAGTTCTCCTGCGAAGAGGAGGAAGATGATGATGAACCCACAGAAGATTGGCCCGAGGAACTCGAAGGCCGTGAACTCGAATTTTAACGGAGACCCAAACAATGTGCAAAAAAATTTCTATTTTTCTCAAAGAGTGGAACGAAGCCAAAGGAAACGATGAAGCCCGTAAGAAGATTGCCCACGAGCTGTGGTTCGATTGGTTCTGCTCCACAAAGTCCCTCTACGGCAAGACCAAGAAAATCATCAAGCCGCTCAAGACCATTCTCGCCAAGTGCAAAGATACCGAGACACTCGAAGTGAGCATGAAGAATAACTGCCCCGCCTCGGGCCCCCTCTACGATTGCATGCGCATCTACAAGGCGGACGAGTTTGCAGGCTGTCTCTGCATCAACCCCGGACAGGATGAACCCTACGAGATTATGGATGCTGACGGCAAGTCCACATTCTTCGACGATAAGGATAAAGCGACCGATTTCTTGGTCGAATGCATCAACTCCGTCGAAAACCCCCATGAAAAGGTCAATCGCCTCTGCAATGACCTCTGCGAAATCGAAAAGGCAAACGGAGACATCTAACTGAATCAACTTGGGGGAGGGGCGGATTAAAGACACATTTCCCAAACATCCAACACTTTCCGACCCCTCCCCTCTTTTTCAACAGGTTATCAACATGATTGCAAACAAGGCCAAAACAGGGATTGAACCCATTGATTACAACCGAGTCTGCGAACAGGTGGCTTCAGACCTCGTGTCCAAATTCCCCGATAAGGTCAAAAGCGTGGCCACGCCGAAACACAAGGTCAACCACGCTGTCCTGACCATAACCGCCAAAATCAAAAGGTTCGGACCCAAAAACCAATACCTCGATGCAGGAACCATCAACACGATGGTAGACTACATCACCGCTAACCTCAAAGCGAATCAACTTATACCCAACAACTTCCATTCAACCTTTACGGTTATCCAACACCAATTCACTTCAATCATAACAATCAACCTCAAAGCATAGGAGTCCACCACAATGTTCAGAGTATCCGACCTTACCGACCTCTTTATCGAAACCTCTATCCAAACCGTCGCCATTTGGGACTGCGGTAAAGACGAGGAAGTCTTCCGTGGAACCGCAGACGACATTCCCGAAGACTTGCAGAACCTCGAAGTTCAGTCCATCGACAACATCGAAAAGAACAGCGATGTCTTTACCATCAATGTCAATTCCGTTGACTAATCCCTAACCTAATCCATTTGGAGGTAAACCCATGGGATGCCTTGTCCACCTTGTCAAAATCTTCCTCGGCCTCATCGCCATCGTGATTATGCTCGTAGCAGGTTACAAGCTAATTCATGACCCCTATCGGCCCGTCGATAACAAACCGACCAAACAGGTCTACACAGAACCGATTAAGCCAACGCCCGAACCCAAAGTCGAAATCCCGGTCCAAACAGGCTCCAACCATGACTACATAATGGACAACACCATCCAAGAAAGGTATGTCGAAATGCGGCTCACCCCTACGATGGAAACTGGCCTCGTGTATGTAATCAAGGTCTTCAAACAGGAGTTCGGCCCTGACTTTACCCCTAGCGTAATCTCCGCCAATGACAGGCCCGAGAAGCACGAACTCTACTCCCTCCATAACAGAGGGCAGGCTGTCGATATCCGAATGAATGACCTACCCCTGAAACAGAAGCGCCGTGTCATCAAGGTACTCCAAAACACCCTGCCCCAAGATATGTACAACGCCATCTGGAAAAGCCAAGGCACCGAAAACGAACACCTCCACTTCGAATCCAATAGATAACACCCAATAGCCCGACCAACCCTCGGGCCTAACTTGTTTCAATCCAACTTCTCCAACTTAGGTTATCACCCTTACGCCTTCACCCCCGGCGTCGAACTTTACCCCAAACCCCAGACCGTAAACAAAACTTTACACAACATCCGCTCCCATCCACCTTTTAATTAACTATATTGTATTCAAATGGGGTTGGCAACAGCCAGCCCGAAACCACAGACTGAATCAACGGAGTCATACCCATGGCAGAAACACCAAAGACCATCCTAGCCAAACTCAACGAGGCCGCCTATGCCTCGGAACACAATGCCTCACCCACCTACTTCGAACAGGTTGCCAACATGGCTACAACCATCGTCCGCAAGGTGGGCCGGGGCCGACGTATCAACCTCCCGGCGGAACCGGGGCAAGACCCCATCTGCATCGACACAGCCCTCCGCACCGTCGCCTACTACAACAAGACCACCAAGATGCTCACACGCTTCAACGCATCAGCTACCCTCCCGTTCAAGACGGCAGAGGCTATCAACCACTACCTCATCGACAGCATCGAAAAGGTAGCCGCCAAAATAAAATAATTTTTTATTTTTTATTTTTTTATTTTTTTTTATTTTTTGATTTTCCTTGCCATCCCCCTTTTAATTATGTATATTTACATCAGGAGGGCTTACCAATGTATATGCCTAAGAAAGTTACACAAGAAGATATGGTCCGTTCGATGCTCAGGGAAGATAGGGACGACACCATAGAGTACATCAGGGACCAACTCTCCCTGAATGGACTCCGCTCTGCAACACAGAACTTGCAGGCGCTCTGTAGCATCGTCTACCAAACCCTCGCCTCGGGCAACATCATCTCTGCATACAAAATCGCCAACACTGTCTCGATGGGTTTCCACGATAGCCTGAACATCTTTCAGGAAATCAAACGGGATGCCATCGAAAAGCATATAGGCCACATCTACATCCCCAAATCCGTGAACCTAGACTTGGCTTACTTCTCCGACAAGCTGACAGAAACTAAATCAGATTACCTTGTCGAAGCCGTAGCCAATATGCTCGGAATCCTGAACCTTACCGCCCATATCCTGTCCCGCAAAAACGTAAACGTGCATTCCAAGCATGTCATCGTCGCTATGTCCATCCTGCGGCAAGCCCAGTACGAACCCTGCATGGATATCGTTAAGTCCACCGACATGAACCGCATTTGGAACAAGATTGTAACCTCCGCACGAGATACAATCACTGGCCCCTCCGAATGGTTCATAACCATGGATGGCGAAACCCACCTCTGCTGCGGCCATGATATCCGTTTCTGCTTCGACGGGGTCTTCTCCGACGAGACTGCTCCCACGGCAAAGCACACCAACCAACTGACAGACCAAGGCATCCCCTATTGCGCCCTGTTCTACGCAAACCTGGATGCTTGGCTCTACTTCACCGAAGCAGGATGGTTCAACATCAGGTCGCCGAAATCCAACATCGACCTGGCTCACGGAAAACTCTCGGCACCTAGCCGTTTCTCGAAGGCTGTCTACCAAAGATTGGTTGCCTAGCTTTCATCACTATCGTACCTTCTACCAAAGGGGGCGCCTCTGGCGCTCCCTTTCTTGTTGTAAATATCTATTTACATCACCCCAACTTCAACTTAGGTTATCACCCCTGGTCTGAACCCCCCGGCGCAACCATACCCCTCCCTGCATCCAATCTATCAACACCTGTTGATATCTTGTTGATATCTTAGGCGCCCGTTATCAACACCTTATCAACATCGTGTCAACGATGGGTTTCAACAGGGGTTTCAACATAGTTTTCAACACAGTTTCAACTTCGGTTCAACCCGGTTCCAATCATACGGGTTTCATCCAAGGGTTCAATCAACGATTCAATCAGACCGTTCCAATCCCCTGTTCCAATCCAATGTCGCAAACAGTAGAGGATGGGTTAACATCCTGTTGATAACCCGATGAAATCCCGGTGTGTGAACCCGCTGTTGAAAGGATGGTTGAAGCCCCGTCGAAACCCTGTAGAAAACCTGTTGATAACTTGTGGAGATGAACGAGGGTTAGGTCAAACCCCATCTGTTTCAACCCCGGTTTCAAATATAGTTAATTAAAACGGTTCCTAAAACTTCCATTTTCTGACAGCCTCGGGCCGCCGTTACGTACGAAAAACATCCCGCAAGGGTCAATAACCTATGGCGAAATTGGCGTTTTTAGGCCAATTTTAAAAGACGGGTTTGAAACGGCGGTCGAAAAATTTTTTGATTTTCTCGGGGTGTCAAAATAATTTTTATTTTTTCGTGAAAAGGGGATGGCAGCGAAGCTGCCATCCCTTTGGTAAGTTATATGTTTAATCGAACACTGGAATCGTCGGGTTATTATCCTTATCAAGAAACCTGTATATAAACCCCTTGTATGTTCTTTGTTTTTGCCTTGCACACACTCGCCCTATACTTCTAGCATTAGTCGCCTTTCCACTGTTTTTAACAGCGGCTTCAATCAATGTCTTATATGTTTCGAGCAACTCTCCTGTATTGCGGTCAAACTTACCAACTCGTCTAGCACATGAGCGCCCCCTCGGGAAGAAATCATCCATCCAACCATGCCTTAGCGTGATTTTGTATGCTTGTTTCGCACCAAGTTGAAACTCATTCCTGGTTTTGAACTTTGATGCAATTTTGGCAATTTCTTCCTTGGGTGCTTTACTATACGTACCGCTCTTTGGATTATAGTATTTGAACCAAGTACATTCCTTAATCCAACCGTGCCATCTCATTTTGTCATACATGTACGGGTGAGCTTTAAGGAAATCCTGTACGTACTCATACTTCCTAGCGGTCTCCATACACTTCTTGTAAGTAATCCATCCATTACCAATCTGTCCTAGGCTACCCCCCTTTGCTTTGTTCAGGAGATTCCATCCGTTTCGCTTATACTCTTCTATTTTCTCACATTCCTTAGTAGCCCCTGTTTGTGGTCCAAATCCCTCGCATAGAATCTTCATAGGGGGCATATCCACGCCTTGTTCCTTTGCGTATTCATACACCGGGTCACCTTCCCTCTTATGGTGTTTATGTCGGTTCTTTGGTTCAATGGTTCGTCCTACATAGGCTGTTTTGGTTTCTGGGAACTCATATACATATACGGCGTCCTTGTAGTGTCTTGATGCCGCTTCGATATTCCTTCTCAACCATGTGAAAGTAGGGACAAGACCCCGTTTCAAAGCTATCTGGTATGCAGGCTTGTCCTTACGCATGAACTCGAACAGACGTGTAAACTTTCTGGCTCTATCGGCAATTTGTGCATCAGAGTATTTTTGCGGGAACTTTACGACAGTGCTATATTCCATATTGATTACCTCTTTGTTTCAATATAGTTAATTATCCAGAGGGTTACAAGGCCGGATATTTTTTAATTTTCCTGTATTGTCCTATTGACAGACTGGGGGATATTTGATATATTATAAATATAGTTAATTAAACAAGGAGTTCAGACATGGGTTATCTCAGTCCAGCCTGCGAGAACGAAGCTAAAATCATAATGCATTATTGGGAGGAAGACGCCGAGAGAAGAAGGAATGACCCTTACGAGAGGGAAGAGCGTCGCAAGGAAGCATTCAAGCGTGACATGGAGCGTCATGCTGAGTGTGAGGCAAACCGTGCCAAGCAGGAGTTACTGGAAAGTGACACACTGCGGAAGGTTATAGCCGATGTTGTCGAGCGCCGTCTGAATTACCTGATAGAGAACGAGGGTGAAGCCCTTATACATGCTATCGAGTTGGCCAAGGAGCGCAAGGAACGTTACGAGCGTGACTTCAAGGAGATACTTGACAGTTACCTTCTCCGTATAGAGATGCACAACTACGCTGTGATAGAGGACTACTGTGTATTGACCCACCAGGTTGAAACTGGCTTGAACAGTCCAAGGACAAAGGCATGGGTGAAGCATATAGAGGGTTGGCGTTATCACGAGCACAACGTGTATTCCTCTTCCATGGTAGGGGAAGTCAACAGGGCTCTTCCCGATGGTTGGGGCATGATGACAGAAAGGATGCTTGACGCCATTTGGGAAAAGGGAAGGAAGAGCCTGTACGAGGCAATCAGGGATGACGACTCGTTCAACAGGGTATATACTGGCGTGAAGTCAAGCGAAAGGGGTGACAGGGGTACTGGTGAATCCGACGATGCTGTTACATTCTGGGTAGAGAGTGACGGTCTTCCCAAGATATGTACCCTCGAACGTGGGGGGAGATACAGCCTGTGCATGTCAGACAAGAACGACTTCTATCCCATGTTGCTTGTGAAGCGTGGGAAGGAGGAAGTCACTGTCCCTGATTACATGGCGGACAGCTTTGAGGAGTACCAGTATGTTTTCAAGACCTATAACGACGACAGTTACAGGAAGGTTCTGGGGGACATCCTCAGGAATGCCGACGAGAAGCAGAAGGAACTTCTTACCGGGATAGCCGAGGGAATCAGGGAGAAGTTCAAGGACAGAAGGGATGGAAAATAATTTTTAATTTTCCTGTATTGTCCTATTGACAGACCGGGATGGATTTGTTATATTGGTAATATAGTTAATTAAAAGGAAGGTTTCCAATGGTAGATTTGAGACAGAATGTAATCAATGCTTTGAATGTCCTCGGGGTCAAATTCGACGAGTCCAAGGTAACGGTTTCAAGCACTGGCAAGATAGTGAGCTTGCCCGATACCCATATCAAGCTGATACGCCAGGAGGACCACTGGGGGATGTTTGACTGCAAGGTTGGTTCCTATGTAGGGGGTGGAGACGGCATTGACGAATGCCTGGAGGTATTGTATGGTTAAGCCGACGGAGAAGGAAATCAATGCCTTTCGCAATCATTTGAAGGCGCAGGGGTTTACCACAGACGGGTGGTTATGCAGCGAGGTTTACTACCTGTACATGAAGTACGGTTACATCTGCATTTCGATAGAGTATACCAAGAAGGGTGAGTTCAAGGAGGTGAGGGGTTTTCTTTCGCTAGGGTGGGAGAACGACAAGTGCAGCCGCTTCCACTTGCCGAACTACTATGAGTTGGGGAAGGCAATGAAGACTGTGGACTGTTCCTATGTGGACAGGGCAATAAGGTGCAGCAACATGGTCATGAACAAGATTGAGGAGTTATTGGAGAGCATTCCCAAGGCAATCGGGATGATGGGTTTATGAATGAAGAATCCCCTGAGAGGCAGTCTCGGGGGATTTTATTATAGGGTTGAAAATATTTTTTATTTTTTTGGTTTAGTGTATTGAATAGGGTTATTGTTATCGTCGAGATATCTGAATACCATGCCTTTACAGTGATTGCGTTGTCCTCTGCATACCGCCCCTACCGATTGTCGGGCCACCCCATTTTCAGCTTCGGCTTCCCCTGCTGAACTATAAATTTCAATCACTTTCTTGGAAACTGGGTCTACTTTACCTACCTTTCGTGCTTGTTGATAATCGGGAAAGAATTCGTCGAGCCATCCCATCTCTTTAGCCACATTATATGCTCTCGTATAAGTCTTTGAGAACTGCCATCTACCAGAGCATTTGGCGGCAACTTTTCTAACATTTTCTTTACCATGTACTGGGTCTAGGTAGGAACCTCGTTTGGCCCTTTCAGCCTTTTTTCGGGGCAATACATATTTAAGCCATGGGCATTCGGCAATCCAGCCAGTTCCTCTCATCTTTGTGTACATGCTCATGTGGTCGTGCATGAAGTCCTTGATATACTCATACTTTTTCGCCGTGGAGATACACTTGTCATGGGTAAGGTGTCCTGTTCCAATCTGGCCCAGTGAGCCACCCTTGCACTTATTAAGGAGAATCCAGCCATTCTTCTTGTATTCTTCCATAAATTCGCATTCCTTGACTGCCCCAGCATGTGGTTCTACCCCATCGCACAGGAACTTCATTGGAGGCACTTCCACACCACGGGCTTTTGCATATTCGTAAACGCTGTCGCCGGGTTTTCTGTGGCGGCTGTCACGGTGTTTAGGTTCGATGCTTCTTCCTATGTAAGCGGAATGGGTATTGGTAAACTCATATACATAGACGGCATCCTTGTAGTGTCTTGCTGCGGCTTCGACATTCTTGGATAGCCAAGTGTATTTTGGAAGAAGGCCTCTGTAACATGCCATTTTGTAAGCTGCATTGTCTTTACGTTGAAACTCGACAAGGCGGGTAAACTTCCTTGCTCTTTTCTCGAGTTCTTCATCGGTTAGATGCGGAACAGCGTGGAACCATGTATAGTCATCCAGCCATCCGTTGGCTTTGGCCATCTTCCATGCTTGGTACACGCCCCGTCTGAACTCTGTCCTTGTCCTGTATTTCTTGGCCAGTTCAAAGCACACTTCACGGGTATATTTCGAGCCATGGGGTTTACTATGGGCTTTGGACCTAGCTTCATGCGTACTTAGGAACCATGTATAGTCATCAAACCATCCGTTGTCTTTGGCCACCCTCCATGCTTGATACCGAAGCAACCTGAACTCACCCCTTGTCTTGCATTGTTTAGCAAGCTCGAAACACACTTCACGGGTATATTTTGATTTGTTCTTCATATTTTCCGTTATTGAATTATTTCGGAGGTGATGACAGCCATGTTCTTTTCCCTGGCAATGTTTTGGAGGCCTATGAGGGACTCCTTTCTTATCATGTAGGGGGAGATGGTAGCTTCCAGGGCGTCAATGACGAGGACATCTATTTGGGGATGTTCCTTGGATTCTTCGACGAGTTTGATTGCGTTCCTTATCTCGGCGGTCATGCACATGTTAGTCCATCCGTTCCTGAGATATATGGGGTTCTTGTCGAGGGGGAAGTCGGCCATGTTTTTCAGGCGTTTGTAGAGGTCATTCACATCGGTCTTGGACGAGATGAAGAACACCTTCTTATTGGAGTTGGCTGCATCGAGGGTAATCTTGCAGAGGGCTTCGAGGATATTGGGGAAGGAGGTATCGGTAACGATGTGTATCTGGCCTCTTTGGAGGGAGAGGGAATCCATGTATTCATTCTGGAGAATGGAGCCTTCCGGGAGCTTGGCGCAGTACTTGTAGGCGGATTCCTTGGTGATTACCGGGTAATCCCTACTTGGGATATAGGCAAGAACATTCGCTATGGCGAAGGCATCTTCGGAATCGCCGACGGCCATCTGTTCTCCTTTTTCGGGGAAAACTACTGGTTCCTTTGGATTGAATACGGGGAGGGCCTTGTTCTTGTAGCTTAGGGTCTTAGTCATGGTGGTTTAATTCCTTTTTGGGGCTGTGTGTTGAACGCACTTGTATTGGATGTTCAGGTTTTTAGCCATCCAGTCCTTTGTCGGGTCATTGCGCACATATTTGTAATGTCGGTTCAGTCCCTCGATAAGGACCATGGTTTTCCCGCCGTCCTTCTTATAGAAATCGGTGATTTCCTTTCCGACCGCCTCGCATTCTTCCTTGGTTGAGAAGTCGATGGTTTCCGACGTGAGGCCGCCGGAACCTCCGCTACGGAATCCCCCGCCGACAGAGAATGCAAATACAATGATAAGGGTCCAAATCATGATGTCTCCTTTGTTAACTTGATTTAGTTAAGCTTCCTTTGGTGCGGGGATGAAAGCGATGTGGATATCGGTAATCTGTCCGTCATGCTGTCTTTCTACCTTGATGCCATCGACGGAAACGAGGTTGATGCCGAGCTGGTTGACGATGAATTCGCCGAGCTTGTTGGCAGCAGGGTCTTCCTTCATGTCCTGCATGAGGTTGTTCTGCTTCCGCTTCATGTACTTGTCCACATCGAAGGGGAGTTCAACATGGAGGGAGTAACCATTGTTGATAACGCCGTACTTTACCTTGCAGTCTTCCTTGCATTGTTTCATCGCTTCCCTAAGCTTTTCCCATGACTTCTGGGAAACATCGTATTCTAGGGTGCTGTCAGCGAGGTCTAGGAACTCGTAAAGTCTTTCTTCTAGGTTGGTTAGTTCTCGTTTGAACATGGTGTTTACCTCTTGGTTGGAATGATTGCGTTGTAATACTTTTCGAACGTGGACATGCATCCGCCAATGCTGGTCCGGGTGCCGTCTACGGACATGGGCAAGTCGGTTGGGTCCGCCTCGCCGTATTCTGGGTCGTCGATAGAGCATACCTTGTAGGTGTTCGGGAACAGGAAGCCCTCACCGATTTCGGTATTGAACACCATGAGCAGGTTGTGCTTTTCGAGGGTTTCTTTGAGTTCCTTGATTTTCTGGTTTACTTCAATCGCCGCTTCGGGAGAGATTACTATTGGTTTAGACATAGGTTTAATTCCTTTTGGTTGAATTGTTGTTAACCCTGATACTGGGTGCATGGGGCTTTCTCGTCTTCCTCGTACATCCAGCAGACGGACTTAGGGTTGTCTATCTCACTGTTTGTCGGGTCATTGAGGTAACTGCCGAAGGAGCATTCGTTGTAGAACGCCCTTGCACAGTTTTCACGGTTCTTGCAGAGGTGATACTCCCTGGCCATGGTTATTCCCCGTATTCTTTTTTGAATTTTTCCATTTCCTGTTCCCTCAGCTCTTTCGGGCAGAGTTCCTGGATACGGTAGAGTTTCTTTTCCTTTTCGGACATGGTGCATTCCCATGAGCCGAGGAAGTCATAGAGGTCTGTCGTTTCCCAGTCTTCCATGGTTATTATCCTCGTGTTTCATCGTTTTCTTTTGTCATAAGCTTAATCCTGTTTATTACCGACCAATTTAGCAAGCGCTTCAAGATTTTCCTTGTCTGCCATGCTGATGTAGGATTTTTCAACAATCAGGTCGCCCCTGAGAGCTGTCATAGCCGCCTGCCAATGACCCCTGATTGCCAACTCGTGGAACTTGTCGATATTCTCTTGTGCGGACATTAGGCGGAGCAGACATCCTGCATCGTCGTCATTGGTATATACAGTCTGGACTGTTCCGTCTTCGAGCTGGAACTTAATCCTGTATTCGTACGGGATGTCCACCTCGATTGGGTGGGAACTGAGTAGGTCGTTCGGGTTAATCCTGCGGTGGATAGTTCCTTTCTGACTGAACTTTCCCCTTTCGGTGGATAGGATTTTAACAGAGTGCTGACCGTGTTTAGCTTCCGAGACATTGAACGAGGGGAAGAACGGGTAGATTGGGGCGAGCTTGTAGGCGCACCAGATGCCTGTAACAGGAACAGATGAAACTTGATATACTTCTTCCATGGTTATTTCACCTCGATGCACTGGTAGCCGTACTTTACCAAGTCGGTATACTCGGTTGAATAGAGCCGGGTGGTATCGTTTCCGAAGATGGGTCTATCCGTCTGCTTGAAGAAGTATCTTGTATCTGTGGCATTGATAACGAGTTCATGCCCTGCCTTTTCGCAGCTTCTGAGGGAGGTGTAGCCTTGTACTGAGGTGGAGGACATTCCGCCCGCATGGCTTCCGTAGTAGAGTACTGTAAATACGATGAGTGTCCACATAGGGTTGTTCCTTTAATTGGATTACGTTTACTGGTTTTGCCACAGGGATAGCCACAGGGATTGCTTCCTGAGGAAATCCTGTCTTAGGTAAGCGAGTTCGGCAGGGTCGCAGTCGAGTTCTTCGTCGAGGGTTTTGGCCTTCCTGTCACATGCTTCCGTGTAGGTTACCCACGCCTTGTTGCATTCGTTGAAGGCTTGCTCGTACTTCATTTTCCATACTTTCGCCTTGTGTTGGCCCCAGGCGATTCTGAGTAGGAGGACGAGGATTAGGGTCAGTACAGTGATTATCTCTGGTGTTGACATCGGTTATCACATGCCTTTACTCGGGTCATATTGGGATTGGCCTGCAACGATAGTCGTGTATGCCTCTTTATTGGCGAAATAGGCACCTTTCGCTTCGTGGATTTTCTTGGCGTAATCGGGGAAGAGCGTCTTGTAGTATTCGACCTTTTCTTTATCCTTGGCTGCGACAAGTACTGCGAGGAGAGGGGGCATGAAGCTGTTTCCACCGCCGACGACTATGGGTTTGTCAGTAAATCCGTTCTTGTCTTCCCACTGTACGAGGTCTTCACACCATGTCTTGAACTGGATGAACTCTGGGTCCTTTCTCATTTCTTCCCTGGACCTGGGTTCCTTCTTTTCGTGCAGGTCCTTGCTTGCCATCGTCAGGAGGAAGTCGTTGCACATCTGATTGATGCGTTCCTCTGTCAAGTCAGCGAGGTATTCCACGATGACATTGACATTGGGTTCATGGACATAGGGGGTAAGCGATACGACGATATGGGTCTTTGCGAAATTGGTCAATTTTCTTTCCAAATCTTCTTGGTAGCTGGCAATTTCCGTGATTGTTTCGAATCGTTGGGCATAACGGTGGCCTGGAATCATCTTGCTGTCAATAAATGTGTTTTTCATGGTTTATCCTTTGATTTCTTCGAAATGTTCCCAGAAGAACCTGTAGGAGAACTTAGCGTTCTTGATTCCCCAGATATAGACGAAGTTGCTGTCGTAGGAATACACTTCGTAGGTATTCCCCTTGACGAGTTCAATCCCGTTTTCCGAATACGGTTCGACACACTTGAACTTGCCCGTGTCGATAGGAAATGTTCTGTCTTTCATATGCTATAACCTTTTGTTTTAATTATGTATTTTTACGATTCAGTAATCTCTTTTTGTGTTTTTGCTGGGCTGAGCGTCCAGTTACCCAGCTTGACACCGTTAGTTTCTGCAATATGTTTCAATCTTCTTTCGCTGTAATCCCTGGAAACGAGCATCCATCTGACCTTGTTGGCAATAATCTGCGCTTGGCGGTCAGTGATTTCTTCTTCAGTTTCGATTGTAAACGGGATGTAAACTACTTTTTCAGCCATAAGAGTCCTTTCTTGTTCTTTGCATGCTATAATATACATAAATAAATCCCCTCTGTCAAGAGGGGATTGAAAAATTTTTTTGACTTTTGCTAGAACGGGTCATGCATCTTCTTTTCCATCGTCCAGTAGTACTGGTGGATTGAGTTACTGAACATGGTTTCAATCAGCGCCCATATCCTTTCGTTCGGGTCCTTTCTACGTCCGTAATGTTGAAACCCTTTACTGAGGTTGCCAAGCATTATGTCGGCGGCCTTCTTTCCGTTGATATACTTACGAATCACGTAACAGGCATGTACGCATGCCTCCTCGGGATGTTTCATGTCGTCGAGCCACCTTGTAATGTGCTTGCGGTCTGTAACTCGGTTGAACCCCATGAATCCAGGGAAGCAGTGCCTGTGGGACTGGTACAGGAAGCGGCACAGGCCGTTGACCAGCTCCACGGGTATCATCTGCCCGTTGGAGACATAGGAGAACATCTGTTCGGTGAAACGGCGTTTTTCATCGTCGTAGCGTTTCCTGACAATCTTGTTGTTTCTTATATTGTCGTCAAGCACCTTGCCATTGCTCTTTTCAAGGGCGTTGCCAATCCGTTCCAGTTCATTCTGGCAACCGTCATGGTCGAGCGAGCGTATATATTCCAGTGTTTGCTTTAGTGAGTTCATTCTTGCTGCCTCATTTCCTATGGTCAATCCATTTGCATTTGTTCGAGACGATATCGACACCGGGCCAGCCATCCAGCTTTATCTGGATATTTTCCGATGCGCAAACGGCGTCTACACGGGAAATCATTTCCTTCTTGAAGGAATCCAGCTCTTTCCTGTATGTTCCGCCGTGCCTATCGCTGTACATCCTGAAATAGAGTTTCGGGTGTCTTTCCTCGTCAAATATGTGGCTGTGGTAGGATTCTTCCACGGTTTGCATATTTATGTTGAAGAAGGTCCAAATGGGGACACCGAACATGCCGGAGAACTTATAGTGCAGCATGCCGTCGTTGATGGAGATTTTTTCGCCACGGTACGGTTTGACCCTTGATACAATCTCGGCTGCAATCATGGTGGCGATTACGTCCATGAAGAATTCGGATTCGAGGGACCTGTGGAACTGGAAGTAGGATGTTATCTTGTGCAGCTGGTCTTTCAGGATTGATTCCCATGAGTTGTTCAGGATATACTCGATATTCTTTTCCTTGTATGGGGCAATCTTGGAAAAGTCCAGCGTTCTATTGCACATCATGCGTACATATCTTCGGGTAGAATACTCGTCGATATACCTGTCGAGGAACTCCCTGTCGATTACCGGGAGTTTCTTCTTGGCCTTTTGGGTAATGTCTATCCATTCGCTCATATTTTGGTTCCTATTCCTTTAATTGGATTAAGTTACAGTCGGCTCTTCTCAATAATGCGGAGGCGTTCACCAGGATATACCCTGGAGCGGAGTTCCTTCATGCACTCTCGGTAGGTTCCACGGACTACGTGATGGGTGTCGTGGAAGTCGTCCCCGATGTAAGCGTGGATTTCGTAGTTGTTCGGCATGGTGGTATCCTCTTGTATAGTGGACTTTAATTGGATTAAGTTTGAGTTTAGCCCGCTCCCATGACGGAGTCGTAGTATCTGGACTCTTTCTCTTCTTTCAACTTCGCTTTCACTTCCTTCAGCTTTGCTTCGAGGGAGTCGAAGACGGAGAGTGCGTCCTTGAACATTTCATCGCTGCTGCCGTTGTACTTCTGTTCGAATACCTTACGGTTCATCTTAGGTCTCCTTGTTGGTTTCGTACTTGACATAAAGAATATACATAAATAAATCCCCTCTGTCAAGATGGGAGTTGAACTTTTTTATTTTTGTTCTTTCTTCGATTTTTCTTCATCTTCAAAGCATGCGTCGAAGGCTTCGTCGATAACCTTTTCCATTTTCGGGTCTATAGGGCCTAGATGATAACCCATTTTTTCAGCACATTGTCTCAGCTTGTCCATGACTGGCATATCAGCGTCTCCCGTATTTTTCCTTGTATATCATATCCAGAAGGGTCCAGAAGGAAGCGGTATTGAGGATGACGACGAATACCAGCCCTATAATTTGGAGTATGGAGAGTTCTACGGTATACAGGACATAGATGCCTACGACGACTATGACCATATTGATTAAGCAGATGTAGTCTTTATTGTGGCTCATGGATTCTCTCCTATGGCAATGTACCTTTTTCGCTTTCTTGGAGACCCAGTTCCATCAGTTCATTGGCGGTCTTTTCAATCCATTCAAGGAATGTGGATTCCGATGCATAGGTAATGTAGGCGGTTCGAGATGCGACCGGGGGGTGGGCCGTGCTTGGTTTCCAGTGTTGGAGTTCCAGGGTGGCTCCGTCTTCCGGGGTATCTGTAGATAGCTCGTAACCTATGCTCAGATACACTACGAGTTCTCCTGTGGGAACTTCCTTGCGGTAAGCCTTGCTTTTCATATAGGGGTAGCCTAGGCACTTTTCCCATCCGTTTTCTGCGGCGATTGATTTAGCTTCAAACTTGTTCATATTTTTTGCTTTTTTGTTATAGATAGCGGCAGGATTCGAACCTGCACGGGCTTCCCGTCCTTTTTAGGGGACAGGCTTTACTAGCCATTACCAGTTGCCCAACCCGGCCTGTACCGAGTAGCGTCTGCCACTTCCGCCACGCTATCTTGGGTTAAACAGGGGACACCGCTTCTGCGGTTAAGATGGCGATATCGTTCTTCCTTGCGATATCGACGAGTTCGAAGTATGCTTTTTTTCTTCGGGCGTCTGGGTCACTGGAAGCGTCAAAGGGTTCAACAAGGTTGAAGTAGTCGAGGACTACCACGTCCGGCTGGAACCTGGCGCACTTTACGATGCCGCATACATCCATCATGTTCATGCGGTGTTTACCCTGGACAATTTGGAGGTTACGGAGGGGATTGAGGGCCATGTTCTGAATCCTGTTGGAAATGGAGTCCATGGATAATTCCAGGCTGATGTAGAGTACATTGTAGTCATTGAGACATGCGTCCACGGCGTTCTGGCAGAGGGCTTCCGTCTTTCCTGTTCCTGCGAGGGCGACGATGGTGGATACCTTTCCCCTGACGAGCATGGAGTTATGGTCGAGGAACTTGTTGACATGGAGTTTGCCGAGGGGGATTTCAGCACAGTACTTGTACTGGCCCTGCGGGGTGATTACGGGGTATTCCCTGTCAGGGAGATAGGCGAGTACAGGGCAAATGACGCATCCGCTTTCGTTTACGAGGCTATCGGATACAGCCATGTCTTTTCCGCCGTTGGAGAATGTTATCGGGAGTTTCGGTTGGAACAGGTCGAGTTCCATGTCTGTGAATACAAGTTTTTCTGTCATGTTTGTTTACCTCTTTACCATAATATAGATAATTAAAGACGGGTTGTAAAGGGTGTTGTGAAAAAAAATATTTTTACAGGGGCTTCGGGGGTATTGCCATGTGCGTCGCCAGCTCTCCTACGAACATGGGGGAGCTGTCGGGGAGTTCCTTCGCCGACACTTCCTTGTAGTGGATTGTCCTAGGTGCGAGCGGGTCGGTGACCCTGCTGAGAAATGAGGAGGCTTTTTCGATGCCCCTGTGGATGGCTGCACCCTTGTTGTCAGCCCCGCCAACCCTGACGAGGAGGGTTATCGTTACTGGTATCTTTACTTGGTATTCCATATCTGGTTTCCTTATTTTTTCTTTTCTGCGTAAATCATCATGCCGAACCCGTCGCTTACTTCGTCAAGGTAAACATCGTCTTTCAGGTACTCGCTGATGCGACCGAAGAACATGAGGTCCATGGGGGTGTTCTTGCACCTGACGTAGCTCGAACACGCCCCTGCGCTTCTCTGCCAGTGGTTGGCGTGGGTGGTCTTCCAAGTTGGAACATCCACTTCGTATCCGAGTTCTTTCTTGATGCGTTCGGCTAGTTTTTCACGGAGGGTCTTGCGTTTAGGCATGGTCGTTCTCCTAGCAATAGTCTAGTGTCCAAATCCAGTTGGCCGTTGCGGATATCCAATTAGATTCATTTACGTATTCATCCCTCTTGGGGAATGCCTCGTCGATTGCGTGCTCGTGGATGGAAATCATTTCCTCGACTTCGTCATCGCTGAGGTGTCCCGGCCCGTCGTCGAGGGGGAGGAGCTGAGAGATTAGGTTTTCCTTCACCTTTTTCCTGAATGTCGCTTTGTCCATGGTGCATCCTTTAACCGAGGAGGATTTTCGTAAGGGCTTCGGTGAACCTCTTGTCGAGCTCTACTATGGTATCCGTCACTTTAAGCACGAGGTTCATCCTTGCACGGCAGACGCTGTTCAGGTCGTACGGGCTATGGTATCTACCGTCGTCATATCGTTCGTATTGCTCCGGCTTGCAACGGAACGAGTCGGAGCCAGCGGCGAGCTGGTCGAGTGCATTCAATGTAGCCTTGATTCCTGCGACCTTCCTTATTTCCTTCGTGGTGACGAAGCCCGTCTTGGCGAGGTCGATTAGTCGGTTCATGAAGTACAGCTTGATGTCACTCATGTCCTGCAGGTATGCGTTCTGTGCCTTCACGCCGATTTCCGCATCGAGGACCTCGAAGTCGTTCTCAGTCCATGTCTCATCGAACTTAACCTGTCCGCACAGGGTTTCGAACTCGTATGCCTCACGAGGTGTCATCTTCTTGAGTTCAGGGTTCGTACTGAGGTACTTTTCGAGAAATTCACGGGTGTTCTTAAAGTAATCCATTTTGGTTCCTAGCAGTTATAGTTTCAATTTGCCTCTGATGGCCTCGCACCATTCCTTGCGGAGAACCTGGAGGAGGGTCTTCTGCATCTCGATGGTATCCGGGTTGTCGGCACATAGGTAGGTCGTTCCAGACCTGTCTTCGATGAAAACGCAGTCTTCGGCCTGCCTGATTGTGCTTTTCATCAGAGTGGTCTTCCAATGGTCGTCGAGAACAAGTGTCTTCTCGGTTTCCTTGGCTATTTTGCGAACGTAGTCGCTTCCTTCGGTTACGACGGTTTTCCAGCCGAGGGTCGGGTAGTCAACCTTGGGCTTGAACACAGGCTGTTTCTTTTTGTAGTAATCATGGAAGCAACCCTTGTAGTTCTTCCTGCGGACACAGTAGTGGTGGCAATCCCACCTGTTGCCGTGAGTGTTTTCGCATCCCATGGCCTTGCATTCGTCGAAGGTATGCTTCGGGACGAGGGCGTAAGCTTCCTCTTTGAGTTCGTCTATCTGGGCGTTCAGCTCGTCGATACGCTTGTTAATTGAATTCAGTTTAGCCCAAGTCTCGTCCGAGATGGGTTCCATCTGTGGCGGTTGCGGTTTCTTATCCATGGGGGAAATCCTGTTGCTACTTTGTTTTTTTGGCAGCTTTGAGATACGACTTCAAGTTTTGCACAAGTGCGTCGCCGTCGAAGATGGACTTTTCGAGGAGCTTCACGAGTTCCTTTCTAAGGCCTTCCTTTTCCTTGCTGTCCCATGCGAGATGACGGAACAGGTCTTCGAGCTCATGGAAGCGGAAATACTTTTTCCATTCCTTCTGGTTACCTTCCTTGCCGTAATCCTTCTTGATGTTGAAGAGGTTACGGTAGATGCGATTGATAGCATTTTCGACTTCACGGTGGATTTCGAGCTGCATGCAGTAGGAGTAGCCCTTCATGAAGCAGTCGATGGCGAGGTCCCTATCCCCGTCATTGACACCTGCGATGTCGGCAAGCTCATTAGCCTGTTCTTCGACATAGTTGAATACTTTTTCGGCTTCCTTCTTGGTCTTTGCGACGGGGAAGAGCCATTTGAGGTCGTTGTGGGTCTTTGTAAACTTTCTCATGGGATTATCCTTTCTTTTCGAAACAGGTTTTGATATATGCGTCCCTCATGATTCGGAGGATGGGACTGTCTTCAATCTTACATTCGGCTTCAATCTTTTCGATACAGCGCCTGAGGTAAGCCTCCTTGACTACATCGTCGATGATGATACGCTTCCAGGTGCCTGTGAGGTTAAGTCCTCTTCCGCCAACTTCGAGTACCCTTTTGTAGTCGTTGAACATAAGGGGCTGTCCACATTCTACGCAGAACTTGTCGTTACTGTAAACGGTCTTGCCGCATGCAGGGCAGCAGCAGGTAATCCACGGGGAACCGTCCTGAACATATACATGGGCTTCTTTTGGGTTTGCCATTGGTTGAATCCTTTCTTGATTGGTTACAAAAAACAATATAGCTAATTAAAGCTATATTGTCAAGGATTATTTTGAATTTTTTGATATTGGCTATGGGTATACCTTCAAATTCATTATGAAATTCCACATATCCAAATGCTTTTTATTAAACCCCCAATAAATAGGGTCTATTAAAAACACTAACACACATACAAAAGATACAAATGACATAAAAAGTAGTGATAGTACAAAAATCACTCCAACGGAAATAAGAGAAAAATATAATATACCTTCTAACATATTCTAGCCAGAATAGAAATACTGTATTATGTCTCGAAGAACATGTCGAGGTGTTCCTTGATGTAGTTGAATCGTTGCATCGTGTAGTCCTTTTCAGGGGCTATGCCGAACCTCTTGAGCATATCGAGATGCTCCTGGATTTCCGCCTTGCTCTCATCGGGCCTGTACAGCATGTCGAAGGCACCGTTGCCATGGTAGAGCATCCAGTTGATGTTTTCGATAGCCTCAATATTCTTCCACCTTACGCTGAAGTTGGCGCAGTGACCCTGCACGGATGCGACGATGCCTACAAGGTTGCTCGTACTGAACTTGCAGTAGTAAGGCTTGTCGCCGCTTTCGAAAAGGAATCCGTTTTCGCCCCATCCGTCGTTGAACTGGCCGTCGATTTCGTCGTCCAGCTTGTAGAGGACTTCCTTTGTCTTCTCGGTGTCACTGAGGATGCGGGAGTTGATGTAGACACCCATGCAGAGGACGATTCCGTGGTCCTTGTCAAAGGATATGAAGTGGCCTCCCGCCTTGGTTCCTTCGGGAAACTGGTCATCACACAGGGGGTATGTCTTGCCCATGAAGGATGACTGGAAGGCTGAGAGCAGCTCTGGGAGCAGCTGCTTCTTTTCCTGTTCGCTGAGTTCGGTTTCATCGCCGTTCTCGTCGTTCCCGGTGAGTTCGATGCGGTAGAAGAGCTGGATGTGGTTGCTGTAATCGCAGTAGAATGGTTTTCCTTTATTTTCGTTCTTAGCCATTGTCTTTACCCTTGTTAGCCTTTGGAAGATAAATTCCCGCAACTTTCCTGTTGTATGGCTCAACCCCGTTACGCCTACGGTAGCTTTGCTTCATCTTGTCGAGCCACGCTTCTGCTTCCTGTCGGCTCATGGACTTGAGGTCACCTCTCTTGATAAGGGGGACAACTACCTGGGGACAACCAGCGACCTGAGTGAAGGTAAACTTTGTTTCAATTTCACGGGCGCCTCGTGTACCTTTGTCCTTGTCGTACCAAATCATCAGGCATACGCCGTTCATGTAGAGATATTCGTGCGTACGGTTTTCACACGATGGGTCGAACCCACGGTAGAACAGGGTGTAACAAATCTGGTACGAATCCTCTTTCGTGAGAAGCATGAACTCGTTCTTGTGGGCAAGGTTAACCAGCGTCTTGCATGCGGCAAGCCTTGCCTTGAGAGCGGCGATTTCCTTTCGGGCGCCGTCAATATTATATGATAACTTCCCGATGGTCTTTTCCATCTCGCCAGGGATGCGCTTCTGGCCACGCTTTACATATTTGAAATCGTATTCACTCATGGTTAATCTTCCTTGATATGGAGTTTCGACCAATCATCCCATCGGTCTGCACCTACTTCACGGACGAGACATCCGTCGCATTCATTATCGGGCTTGCGGAAACGACTCCCGTTTTGACAAATATACTGGGTCTTTGTTTCACGCACTACGGTGTAAACGCTCTCTCCGCCTTTAACGAACGGATTTCTTTTAACAATAGTCTTCATGGTTAGTCCTTATAAAGCTGGTACTTCTTGCTGAGCTTATGGCTCTGTTCGTCGGGGAGGGGCTTGAACCAGATTCCGACACGGCAGAACTTCTTGCCCGTTTCCGGGTCTTCGGAGTCCGGGGTCAATTCGGTGAGGCAGGCATCGTCGATGAAGTCGTAGTCGACGCCCTTGACCAGACCGAGTTCCTTGGCGGTTTCCTCGACCTTCATGAGGTGGTTGAGGTTACGGGCTTCGCAGATGGTCTTTGTGAAGATGCCCTTGACATAGTCCTCCCATATATCCTTGGGGATGGTAACCGTAACTGAAATAGATTTGTCTGGATTCTCCCTCGGGTAGGTGAACTCCTTCAGGCCAGCCTTGTGAGCTTCCTCAGCCTTCTCGTAGAGTACGGGACTCCGATACCTCATCCAGTAGTCGGGGTCGCTCGGGATTTCCGTAGGCAGGGTCATGAACTCGTTGTCCGTGACGCCAAGCAGGAGGGCGAAGTTCTTTATGAGGGTTGTCCAGTAGCCTTCGGCGCAATGGGCGACCATGGCTGCAAGCTTTCCTGGGGAGAGGTGCAAATCCTTTCTGATGATGAACAGTCTACGCATTTTCAGTTTCCTTTGGAGTTAATTTATTTAATGTCTCACTTCATAGATGGTTCCATGGTATTTAACATTGAAATACCGCAATAGGATTGCTGCGGTCTGGTGGTGGTCCAGATATCCGCTTTCATCATACTTGTTTTTACCGAGGGCGGCTGCCCTATATTTATCGAACTCATCGTACTGCTTATAGACAACGAGGCTCCTGTTGCCCGGAACCCAGTCTGGCTTTGTCAGGTAGTGGGTAGGGTCGTCGGTCTTTTCCATGTTGTTCTCGATGAAATCGGAAAAGTCCTTCAGGTTCATGTCGATACGGCTGATGAACGTAAGATAGTTGCAAATATAGAGTGCGATGTTGTTGAGAACCTCGTTTCCACACGGAGTTATTCTTGACACACTCTGGATACGCTGCTGTCTTATCGGATATCGCTCACAGCAACTATACTGATATTTTTCCAACTTTGATTTCCATGCTTTCGGGAGATATATGGAGTCAAAGTTAACCATAATGCACCAGCTAGGACTCTTCCCCGCCTTCTCACTGGTCGTATTGAAATTGTCTTTTTCCTTGAAGTAATCCTGTTTTACACTGAATACAGTCTCCCATCCATTATCACCACCAGGAGCAATACTGAGGCGGCGCCGTTGTACCTTATATAAGGTTGACTTTTCCTTCACGATGCGGAAGTACGTCATAAAGATATCCCTCAGGCGCACATCTTTACTGTCAATCAATTCCTGGGGAGGTTTACCCATTGCTGTTCTAATCTGGTCTTCAATGGTTGGCGCAACCCTTATGTCACGAGCACCGAGCAAGCCCTTGGAACCACCAGTAATCGTCCAGTCTTTCTTGAAACCAACTGCAGGCAGGTCAATCCACATGCCCGTATTACGGAAATGTCTTTCGACCATTTCTTCAAGGCGCAGGAGAGCGTACATCAGGATTCTCGGACCGCTGTTCTGGAACAGGCGGGGAGCGACACGGAACTTCGTAATGACCTTATGCTCGTCAAACGGAACCCATCTTCCGTCTGGCGTCATCATCTGGCACGGTTCGCCGTTTGCGGCATGTTTCTTGCATTCGTCAAGTGACAGCATATTTTATCCTTTTTGTTGGAGCACAACTTTCAATATAGAAAATTAAATCGATGTTGTCAAGGGGTTATCGAACTTCGTATCCGACACCCTTTGTTTCAAACAGGGGGATGCAGATGCTTTCGTAGTTATCCCAGTCAGGCAACTCGGAGAAATCTACAATCCTTAACGAGAGTCGTTCCTTCATGTATTCGAAGAGGTGGTCGAAGTTGTCGGGGGTTCCCGGCCACTGGCGGTCTTCAACCTTCTTCATGACATCGTTGAGGATGGACAGCGATGCCCACAGACGGGCGATAGGTTCCTTCAACATTTCGAGGTCTTCGTCGTTCTTCGGGTAATCGTAGGAATAGAACATCGCCGTCAGTGCGTTTGCGACAGATTCCGCAAAGCTGGTGAAGTCGTTGTCACCGATACGGATTACGAGATAAGGTGCATTTCCTGGTTTCATAGGATACCCCTAGTTTGTTTCGGCATAGACTTCGTCTGGGTGCTTGCCGTACTTGTAAAACGCTTCGAAGGAAATATCCTTTTCATTGATGGGCTTCGCCATTTCGGGCGGGATATAGTCCACATTGAATATATAGACCTTCGTCTTGCATTCGTAGAGCTTGTTGTCATAGGGACCGATACCCCACCTGAACTGAGTCATTCCTTCGGCCTGGAAGACACAGCCGGGATGGTACTTCTGGTCGGGGTTCTTCACATGGACATGCCAGTTCGGGAGATTGTCGTCGTGACTGGACACATTGGATTTGGCACAGCCGATAAGATAGTTCAAGTCGGGGCTGAGGGACTGGTACAGCGTTACTTTACCGTTACTTTTCTTGGTAAGGTTTTTTTCTTGGCTGATTCTTCTGAACAGATACATGGTTGTTTCTCCTTTGATGTTTACATCAAGGAATATAGATAATTAAATATCAACTGTCAAGAGGATTCGCCAAAAAAATTATTTTTTCTTTCGCCTCGGTTCGAGGAGCTTCACTTTGAACTGATTTCCACCTGGGTCGGCCACATCTTCCATAATAGCGTCCCGCAGCTTGTTGAGTGCATTTTCGCTTGTGTGCCCATGGGCATCTATTTCTATGACTTTGGTGTAACTTGCTCGATAAATCATTTCTAACTCCTTATTTTGTCTATCCAGAATGTAGCCCCGCTGCCGTCTTCGGCTATGACGAAACGGTCCAACGTGAAGTAGGTATCCATGCAGAGCTCTTCAAGTGCAAACCTGTTGTTGTCCGCTCGGGTATTACCCGTGTTCTTGAGATACGTGTTGAACCTTTTGAGTGGAAGCGAGAAGTCTTTCAGTTCGTCGAAATCCGTTTCGGCTACTTCAAGTTCAATCTTGCCTTTGGTGGTGACCTTAAAACAAATCAAGTTAGACCTCCTTGGTTTCGCCCTTCATTTCACCCCAGTCACCGAACTCGATTACATCCTTTACCGCCGAATCAATATCGTTTACGGGCTTTGTTGCAACCAGTTCATCCTCTTCATTGTACCGTTCAAAACTTTGTTTTGTGTCATCGAATACAAGAAGACCATCTTCGCCATAGAAAACACATCGGGGCACGTCGTTGATTACGATGGTCTCTATTTCGATGTTAACTTCATCGGCGGCATATTTAGGGTTATTCTTGACAGCGGATGCAAGTTCTTCTTTACTTACCATGTTGTTCGCTTTCCTTTGACTTGTCGTCGCATGACTTGATGAAGGTTTCAACAAATTCCTTGAATTGCTCCGGGTTGGTAGTCCAGTCATACTGGAACTGGGAAACCCATACATGGTCCTTTGCCGTGTAGAACATGGCGTTGTGGAAGTACATGGTTCCGAACTTCACATCCTTCCATGTAACAAGCACATTAGACCAGCCAGTAGAATGAGGCTCGTCCAGCGGGTCCAGCGGAACCGTCCTGTCCTCCTCGAAGTCCATCGTGAATCCACTGGATTCGAGGTATTTAAACATTTCAGTGTATTTCATCGTTCCTACTTACTGTGGCGGATATCTCCAGAGAGCGTGCTCACGCTCCCCTTGACCAACCCATTTACTTCAACATCACCCGATGTGGTGTTTATGTTGCCGCCAACATCACCACCGATTTCAATGTTTCCAGATGTGGTTTCGACACCGCCATTGACCACACCCCCTACCTTGACATTCCCAGATACCGAACTAGCTCTCTTGACATCGCCAGTGACGCTTACATTGCCAGCTGCAGTATCGACGCTCTCAACATTGCCCGTGATTGTAATTTCAATCTTACGGTCGTTGATTTTGATATCCTTGCCGTCGATGATTACGGTGTCGTTGTCCACCTGAATGCTACGGCCACCGACATAATTGCCGTTGATTGTAATAGTTGAGCCACTAGCGATGTTCTTGATAGTAGCTAGAATAGATTTGAAATATCCCATGATATTCTCCTTTTAGTTTTCCGACTTAGTGAACTGTAAATAGATTGGATAGTCCCAGTCACCATTGTCCCAGTCCGAATCAATCTCGACCTTTCCGTTGTCATCACACTCACGGATAAGATAGAGGGCAACCTTTTCAAATGGAGGATGGTTACCCAATTCGAGAGCAACTTCCTTGGGAAGACGATAGAATCTCTTCTTGTCGTAGTTCCAAGTATTCAACTTGAATTCCTCTTTAAATACCTCGATTGCTTTATCTCGGTCATTTCCAAGATAATGCATCTTGATACGAGGCGACATTCCCCAGTATTCGATTTCCGAAACGGCATAGGTGGACATCGCATTCTCCTTATACTCTGAGAGTCTTTACCGAAACGTCTCTCTTGATTTCGTCTGCGGACACATTCTCGATTCTCTGCACGAGAACCTCTACCGAGAAGTGCCCATGATAGAGTTGCGCCTTCCCGTTCTTCCACGCTTCGATGACATCCTTGCTAGGTGCATGCTCATTGTAGTCTACAAGCACGTCGATAGTCATGAGGAAGCGGCCATCCTCTATGTCGGAGACCTTCCAGTTGTCGATGGGGTAGTAGGTGTCCGTGGGAGATATCGCAGCAAGCAACCCGCTAAGGGAATCATACTTGCCCGGATACTTAATCTCGTGGCCACCTCGGCACTGGGCCTTCGGCATCCAGCCTTCCTTCGGGTCGTCAGGATAGGCTTCAAACAGGGTTATCATCGCACGGCGGACATAGAAAAGTTTCTTCATGTTGATTCCTTTTGTTACAAAAAACAATATAGCTAGTTAAAGCTATATTGTCAAGAGGTGTAACAAAAAATTTAATAATTAGTCCTTCCAGAAGCAGTAGAGGCATCCGTGGGGGCAGCGCTTGGGCTTCACATTCAGTATCTGCTTCTTGGCGAGGCATCTGCACTCTGCCCTCTGTTTCTTTTCTGGCTGTCCATATTCCCGGTCATCCACGCCGAGGATATTGAGGTCCTTGTAGCTGGCACAACCGCATTCAAGAATGTTGTATGGCAACAGTTTTGGGTCAGCACAAGCTTCGAACCTGAAGGTATGGTAGTAGGGTGCCAACAGGGCGTCTACACGCCTGAAAACGGCGTCCGGGGCGGTGAAGGTATCGTAGAACACCTTGTATCCTGCTGCATCGAGCCTCTGTTTCACATGGGGATAGAGGTCGACGACGGAGACACGGCAACGCATGAACGCCTGTCGTTCCTGCACTACGGTTGCCCACATTGAGAGAACCTTCTGGATGTTGGCCTGAGTTTCAGCCGACCAGAGGATAATCGGGTCGAGACGTAGGACGTAATGACGGTAATCGAATCCACGGTCGAGCAGCTTCTTGAACTGTTCGAACTCATGCTCGGGGGTCTTTACGTTCGGTTCGAGTATCGTTCCGCCCTGCCCTGTTACGGTATGGTGGAAGATAACCCTGTCCTGCACGACGAGGAGCTTTTCAATCATCTCGTCGTTCAGTTCCTTGGATATGACGATGTTGGCTTCGAGCAGTTTCGTTTCCCAGTCAGGCACGAAACAGGGGTCGAAAGTTTCTGTAATACCTATTCGCTTCATGGTATTTTACTCCTTTGACGCAGCCTTCTTATTGAGCTTTTGCGTTATTCCTTCCCAGAGGAATACGTGAATAGGTACTAAGCTGATGTATGTCGAGAGAAAGCCAAGCACAGCGCAATCAAATTTCTTGCCAAGATTAAAGAATATGATGAACCACATAACCAGGAACACTTCCAACGACAGCTTGCCGACACCTCGCCAAAGCCTACGCCAATTTACTTTAGACTTATTCTCCGATTCGACTGCCTTGGCATTGGCTTCGTCAAGAACTTCTTCAAGCGGCTTGCCTACCATGTCTTCCGTGATTTTTACGCTCAGGAAGCGGTTCGTCTTCGGATGGGTGTAGTTGTATGTTCGGCCTACATAGTCCTCGGTAATTATCTCGTGGCCACTAGGTTCCGACTCGATTGCGGAGATAGTTTTCATATAGACTATTTCGTCTTTGGTCGAGCCGCATATTTCAAACCCTCGCTTTTCAAAGAACAGTTGAGTCAATGCGTTCTGGTTAGACTTGTGCAAGGTAAAGTAGATATACGGGAGATGCTCAGCCGTTGCCACTTCGATTGCCTTATGCAGCAGCACAGAGCCAAGCCCTTCCCTTTCCTTGATTGAACAGAGTGAGCATATCTTCAAATGATTCTCTTTTGGAATCATGGGCTGTATCTCGCCGTTTACATCATATGATGATTCCCGTTTGATAATCATAAATGCGACAATGGTTTTCCCATCCTTTACAGCATAAGCATCACGATGGGAGACTTGTAACATCCACTGGTCGAAATTAGGATAGCGTTCACGGAAGTGGTCGAATATGCTCTCGCTTGCATCAAGGGCTCCGACACGGGTTTTCTCGATTGAATAAACCATGGTTAACCTCACTGTTTGTCTTTAGGAAGTTCGATATTTGCAAACTCATCGACTGACGCTTTCATGTTGTCATGGTATTCGTCCCATTCCTTCTTTTTAGAATCGAGCGCATCCTTTATGTCAGATGGTTCGCATTCATCGAATCCAGACATAATCTTCTCGAAGTCATTCTGATAGTTCCATGGAGACAGCTCATAGAGCGGCATGATATTATATTCGTTATCACAGCGTTCGAATGCCGTCATATTTTGAAGAGCTCGTTCTTCACTGACTGTGGGGCCTTCGATAAACAACTCCCAATGATTCCCTGGGTGCAAATCTACCTTGCGAACATAAATGTAATAACAATGCCTGTGATTATATAGATATTTACCACGTAGCCACTTGGAAAATTCCTTGAGAAATCCGTCGACAAGTACAGGTTCCTTCTGGTCAAGTTCAGCAGACTTGACTTTCGCAGTTTCAATCTGCAATTTCAAGTCTGTTATCATGGTAGTTTCATCATCGCTAGGGTTCATCATCTTCTTTAGGTTTTGAAGTATGGTTTCCCTACGAACGATGTCAGCCGTAGAATATTTACGCTGTTCTTCCCTGTTATCGAAAAAAGCGTTCAATGCCTTTGTTACCGATTCAGGTATTTCGAGTTTCTTTTTCATAGGGTCCCCTAATTCAAACCAATTAAGTCAGGATGGACGAACTTGCCGTCTTCCTGGATGAGCTGGTCGTCGAACCATACCTTGCCGCCACCGTATTCCTTGGTCATGATGAGGACCAAATCCCAGTGGATAGCAGACTGGTTACCGTTGAACGCATCCTGATATGCGTTGCCCGGTGTAAAGTGGATTGAGCCAGCAATCTTCTCGTCGAAGAGGATGTCGCACATCGGACGGTTAACCATCTTGTTGAGACCCATGGCGAACTCGCCTACGAAACGGGCTCCCTCATCCGTGTTGAAGATTGCGTCGAGTGCTGCCTGGTCGCCAGAACCGCACTTGGCTTCGACAATCTTGCCGTTTTCAAATACAAGGCTGATGTTGCTGAACGGCTTACCGAGATACACTGTAGGCGTGTTGTAGGTGATGATGCCGTTCACGCTGTTCTTGACCGGGGCCGTATATACTTCGCCGTCAGGGATGTTCTTTTCGCCACAGCAAGGAATAGCGGGCAATCCCTCGATGCTGAAACGCAGGTCGGTTCCTGGTGCGACGATACGGACATTACGGGTCTTATTCATGAGGTCTGCAAGAGGTTTGGCCGATTCCGCCATCTTATTGTAATCCACGAGGCATGCATCGAAGTAGAAGTCCTCGAACGCATCGGTGGACATCTTTGCTTCCTGTGCCATGGCAGCGTTCGGCCAACGGGTGATGCACCACTTGGTATGGTCAACTCGATAGCGGAGAACGGGCTTCATAATCTGTTTGTACTCGGTAAGGATTTCACCAGGCACATCGGCCATTTCGAACGCATTTTCTGCACCACGGATTGCGATGTACGCCTGCATTTCCTTCATGAGTGAAAGTTCGAAATTAGCACGGAATTGCTTGGCTTCCTTGGATGCGTACGTCACGAACTCCCTTTCCACACTGCTGTCATGGGTACGAACAATGGGTTTAGCACCAAGACCTGTAGCGAGGAAAGTCAACGCCTTCGAAATGCTCGACGGCGTATCGGTACATTCAATAAGAATGTGGTCCCCTTCTTTCAAATTAACTGATTCAATGAGACGCTCGGCAAGGTTTAGAACTCTCATATCAAACATAAATTACTCCTTGATTATTTTCGTTTATTCTTGGGTTTCCACGACTTGACCATCGAGTGCCATTCGAAATTGTCGCAACAGTCTCCGATGCACGAGTTCTTCTTTTCCTCGCCGCACCACTTCACACGGTCCTTTTTGTGGAAATGCTTGCACCAATAGCATGATTTTTCAAATTCTGGCATGACAATACCTTACATGAAGATGAGGATGCCGCCAACAATGGCAGCGATTGGATATAGGATGGCAATGCAGATACATCCAATATTGGACCAGTGATACCACTTTGCGTAGGGATAACCCATTCCGATACCGAACGCCCATGCGAACAGGGCGATGACATAGATGATGAGTGCTACTATGGTATAAATTCCGATATACAGTGCTGTCATTTCAATATCCATTGGTTATGTATTGTCTACATGCAATAATGTAGGCAATTAAATCGAAATTGTCAAGAGGTTTATGAAGTTTTATTCCATACATTTCAGGTACAGCTTGTATGAGCCATTCACGAAAGCTTTCAATTTCATCTGGATGAAATGGTAGATACGCTGCATGATTTTATGGTCGAAGATACGGGCCTCGTATTCACGACGCTTGATGGTGTAACGGAGGTCGGCTGCTTTGTGGTTCAACCACGAAAGGACGGATGCGCTAAGCTTCTTCATCGTTATCCCCCTTGATAGCTTCGTCATAGATGTCCGAACAGATGTCTGCCAGGTCGTTAGAGAGTTCGTTGTATTTATCCCGTCCGACGACATCGACAAGGAGTTCCTTCATACGCTGTGCGGCGCATGTCATTACAGATATCTTGCTGGCCATAGAACCTCCGTTATGCCTTCGCCTTCTTGCGTTCTTCAATCTGTCGGTTAAGAGCCTCACCAGCCTTGATGAGAACATCGGCCAAGCACTCAATTTCTGCATCACCCTCTACAACGATTGATACTGCGTTGTCTGTATCAATTTCTTCAACATTTTCTGCATCACGAAGCATTGACTCATACGACCTAATCCCAGCTACGCCATCGAGCTTGCTAGTCCTTGTACCCATGCAGAACCCTTCATGTCCAAACAAAGTAAGGACCGCCCTTGCACCATGGCCTGCATCACCTCCATGTAAGCCGTTGGTTCCAGCCACATAGGTAAGGTAAGCGACATCTATTGCGGTATCAGTCTCACACGGGACGGCTTTCCCATCGACCATGAGATTCATCTGCTGTTTGCCTTCAAACTCTGTATGGAATTTATGCTTTGACATAATTAAATCCTTTTAGAAATGTTCGTTGTTAATGACCTTGCTGAGTGCGCTCATGTTTTCAATGGCCGCATCTATAAGGGATTTCTGTGCGGGAGTAATTCCTTCCATCTTCAGTGCGGCATAGAGCTTATTCTTAAATTCACTGGCAGCCCTACCGAAGGCGTGTCCGATATCAGTATCCTTGGCATTAAGCCTGTCTGCTGCCTGTTGAGCCAGCAGGTAGGTGGAATAGTACTTTTTATTCTTGTAGTATTCATTTTTGATGTCGGATTTCTTCTTGAATTGCATCGCATCGACTTTATAGCAATATGTTGCCGAGCTGAAATACACATAATAGTGCATATCAGAGCGTTCATCATATTCCTTTACCTGTTCTTCAAATGTTTTTTCGGCCATTGTTGTATTCCTTTGCCAATAATTGGTTGGCATTATGAAATATAACTAATTAAACCCACTCTGTCAAGTGGGTTTTTAATTTTTCTTCGTTTTTTACTCAATCCCTCAATCGTCCATTCCGAAAACAGGCCCATAAGCCCACGGCAGCAAGTCATTATCATCCTCTTGGCTCATGTCTTCAACCATTTCCTTCCGTTCGGCCTTGTTCAAGATGCGTTCCTTTGTAATCTTGACATCGTGACGGTATGCCGCCCTGCTGTTGTCTGAAGGACCTGGCTTAGAACAAGTCATGCGGATTGCAGAATGCAAGTCCTCGACTGTCATGTTATACGACCTGTCCAGGTCAGCCTGTGCCGCCTTTTCCTCTGGGGTCGGCAATTTATATGTTTCGTCGTGAGCTTTCAGATAGCGTCGGCGCTTTTTTTCTTTACGGTCCTTAAACGTATTGAACATCGGCAATTCCCTTGATTAACTACACCTGATATCCGTGGAATTTTAGAATCTTTTCGAACGCCTCTTTCAGGTCGTTGACCGTGCCCATATCAATGTTCTTGTAGTTGTCCCACAGGCCGCTTAGACCAACTTCTTCAACCATGTCGAACACAGGGTTATCACATTCGATGTCGCCTTCTTCGAGGTTAGCAAGTTCGTTGCACGACTCATCGATTTCATCAAGCATATTGGCAATCGTAGGAAGCTCGTATTCCGGCAATACCTTTCGGATTTTCTTGACGGTTTCCCTGATATTGTCTACTGGCGGGTCAATCTCATCTGTATGAATCATTTGATTCTCCTTGATTAAACTTAATCTAGTTAGGCGTGATTTCGAACGTGGCCTTGCGCCAACAGTCAGCCTCGTCACGCTCAATCAGCAGGTGTCCAAGCCAATCCTTGATGGCATCGTCGCTCGGCCTGTATTCAGTAAATCCGAAAGCATCGCAGCGATGATAGTCGAATGTCTGGTTTTCTTGATGGATGAACTTCATCAGCCTTTCGAACAGGGCGTTAAAGTCATCTTCGTTAAGGGCATCCATGAGATACGTACGGGAAGGCCACTCCATCTCATCCTTGAGGAGAGCTCGTGTCGTATCGTCGTCGCCTTTGGGGTCAATGAAGGGCAAGTCGAACGTGTTGTCCAGAATATAGTTGAGAGACCACCCATCGTCAAAGCTTCTGCCTTGCAAACATCCCTGGGAATAAGTCCCCCTGAAATCGAACGGAACCTCGCCGACAGACATCTTCTTCTGTTTCGTCTCACGCTCGGCAAGCTTCCGCTTTACGAACTCGTCGTATTCTTCGGTAAGACCCTTGGTTGAAAGAAATTCTTCGATGTAATCCATATTCATAAAATTTATTCCTTTACTTTTACGGTCGCTTTCTTTTTCAGGAAGTCAAGCATATATTCCTTGTCTTTGGTAATGGTGCAGTCACGCCACTGGTCATATACTGCATATTCCCCACTAGGAAGCAAGGCAACGATTGCATTGTACGGTTCAGTACCTCCAAGGAAGCATATCCAGCCACAGGTGCCCTTGTCCTTCATGATACATTCAGGAATGTACTTTTTGCACAGGTCGATAAATGCTTGAACTTCCATAGAAGGTTCATGTTCAGCCTTCTTGTCTTCCTTGCTACCAATGGGTTTCGGACGGAGATAGGCCTGAGCCCTCTCAATCACACCGTCGATTTCTTTTCGCAGTTTGATTAGACGGTCAACCTCTTCCTGAGTAAATTCTTTCTGCGGTTCCATCACTATCTCCTTACGTCGATGGTAACGTCGATATGGTCAACGGTCTTCGTTCCGGCGCAATAGGCATCTATAACGAGGGTTCCGTCTGGGGTCATTCCCCTCACTTCGCTCTTTATGAGTTTCAATTCATCTGGCCATTCAGACATATCAATCCTCCGCACCTTCGTGCATTTCTTTCATTTCGTATTTGAGCTTCTGCTTTTGTTTATACTGGTCCAGGGCATGGTGGTAGTCACGCTTGCTGAATAGGTATCCGTAGCTACGCTTCCCAGTCTTGGCCCAGTACAAAAATCCCCAGAAAAAATGTTGCGCCATAACGTCCCCATTTATTATTTCACTTTAAATTTCTTTATCTCGGCATCAATATCTTCCAGCTTGCTGTCATATTTGGCAAGGGCAGCATCTTTCTGTGCAATAATCCTTTTACGCTCGTCTTTCAGAGCCTTGACCTTTTCTGCAGACAGTTCTGCCAATATATCCTCTTCACTCATGGACAGGTAACGAACAGGAACTTTCACCATGGTGAACCTACACCCTTGACACATTGCAGCACAGTAGCTCGGGCGGCAGTATATCGTCTCATGACCTTCGTTGTACTGCCACTGATAGCTTGACACCCAGCTCATCTTCTTTGCTAAGTACGGCAACGCACCCGGCTCAGACACATCTAAACTCTGAGTATTTATAAGAACAGTGACAATGCTTTTCAGTTTTTCGACGAGTCTTTTCTTCGCATCCAGATACTCGTCGAACACATTCTTGTCATTGCAAGTTATGTCGTCATTTTCTTTTGTATTTGTCATAACCTAATTCCTTCGCATGCTTGTTTAACCAAATGCTGTCAGCGACATACTGCTTGCGGAGTACAGAACACCCGATATCCCCAGTCTCGCATACCGATGCAATTCTTACACCTCGCTGATACAACTCAGCCGCATCGTCAACGAACTGTCGTTCACCGTACGCACGGGAATTGAACCCCCATGCGCATATCCCTAGTAGCAGAGCTATGTAAGAACAAACCGACCACCAAGGGCAAAATCCGTATGGGTCACTGTCATCCTTGATATCGTATTCTCGATGCTTTGCAAAATATACTGCCAAGCAAACAAATACGATAAAGCCAAGAATACATATACACATCATCCATGTCTGGAAGGTAAACCAAGTTTCTAAATAGAATAAGTTCATTTTTCTTCCTATTTACTGTGCAACGTGATATACAGATTAGCAAACTCAACGCCCGCTTCGAATCCTTGACGGAACCCCGCCTTAAACTCGAATTCGTCGCCTTCATCGTCAAACCTACGGGACTCCACCGCACGGTCGAGAGCACGCCCGCAGTTCTTTTTTTGGTCTTTCTCAGGTATAAAATACATATTTAACCCAACAAGGCAGAAGCTTTTACTTCAACGGAGAATTTGTTCTTGCAGTCCTCTTCCGGGCACTGAACTTCAATCCAGCGCTTGCCGTTCGGACAGCGTTCGGCACAGGTTGAATACTCGTCCGTATCGAACTCGCAGCCACATTTCGGGCAAGTAAATGTTTTGACAGCCTTAGCCTTCGGTTCAGGCTTGGTTCCATGCTTCTTGATTTCGACCATATGATACCTCTTTTAAGAATACTTAATTAAATATAGCATATTGCCGCAAATTGTCAAGTCATTTTCCCGGAAAAAGATGAAAAATATAGTTTAATTTCAAAACATCACAGGAAACCAAATGGCAGCAAGAATCGTTGATACCGTATGCGCCACGCTCGTAATGCTGGCGGTCGCACTCGTCTCCCCACTCCTCATCGCAACATACACGGAAGCAAAGAAGGCGGAACCCTGGCTAGACAAAAATATTGACAACCAGCAGTAAATTGTATATCTTTTACATCAAGCTAAAAGGAAATAATATGAAAACTTATTGCGACAAAAAGCATCGAATCAAGCACAGGAAGGACGGAACATTCGCCACTCCTCAATGGAAGGGGCTTTTCTTCTGGCACCGCTACACTTACTATCCGCTAGACATGGTGATGGGCAATTTGGTCTTGTACTGCGAACCTCAGCATCCAGAGTTCGACACATTTGACCGTGCCCTCAAATTCATCCACGCTGCGATGGAAAACGAAAAGAACGGGGGCGCCAAAATCGGCGTCATGCTAGGCCGAGAAGACGGGAAAGAAGACTGGAGGTAACTGCAATATGATGAACTCTACTAGACAGCAACAGCTATTCGACAAATATGCACCTGACCCATCGGGTGGCACATGGAACATCCAGCGTCTTGCCGATACAATATCCGATAGGCCATCCCCTTCTGGAGACATACTGCGAGAGTGGTTGTACCGTCTTGATGAAAGCTGTATCAAGACACGTATATACAAGGAGGGAATTTACGAATTTATCTTGGCTAACGACTGCTGGCTCTTTATCTATGACCCCGACGATTTAAAGAATGGCGTTACATGGCGTTCAAATAGCGTCGCCTGGGCCGATGTTACCGACCAAGATGTCGAACAGTGCCTGAACAACTTAACCGAGTATTTTAAAACCTTAAACTAAATAGAGGATACTATGCGTCTAGGAGAACTTGTCACCCTATACAAAAAACACGGCGACTTGCCCATCTACTACCGTGATTTCGAAGGAATGATGATAGAGGCGGGCTGCCATTACATACACTCATCAATCCAGGGCTTCCACAAGCTGATTATACCGTGCGACGAGATGGAAACGGTAATGCGTCTCGGCACAGGCAAGACAGTTACCCGTCAGAAGGCCCAGCCATCTACATTAAAGACGGTTGTCGATGAAGCATCAGAGGAGTGCGACATCCCAGTCTATGTCAAGTATTTCAGCGACACCGACATCAACCCTTCCAGCGCACGCTGTGAAGTCCTAGACGGCAAGCTAGTGTTCTATAACGACAAGGCCGTTTGGGATGCCTGCGAAGATTACAAGAAAAAGCGTGACGAAGCCCAGCGTGAGCACATGAAACAGAGCGGAGGCGCCTTCGATGTCCCGCTCCCAATCATTCGCAACACCCAGCCTCAACTTCTCTCAACCCTACTCGTCGGGGTTGAACCGATTGAAGGCCCGCTTCCACGAGTAGACGTTATGGCAGGCGAGAAAAAAGAATCCAAAATGGAGGCCGCACACAGGCTGTACAACAGTTTCTGTGGCCCGTACAAGGAGAAACTGGATGCTGCACACAGGCTGTACAAGTCCACCGCATCTACCGTAATGACCGAGCTCGAATTCTGGCAGGAGATGGCATACCGACTCGCAGAAAGCGCCGATACAGCAAGCCGAGCATCCAGAAAGGAACACGAGCATTTCCTTGCGTACCTGTCTGAACTGGACGCAAAGGAAAAGGAATTCAAGTTTCCACACAAGTCCCCTACCGAAATCTTCCAGCAGTGGGAAGAAAAGAAAGAGAAAGCACGGAGCAAGAAAGGAGAATAACAAAAACATTTTCTAGTAGCCTGATTGACGAAAGGCGTGGCTGCCGCAAATTGGTCGGCCACAAGGTAATCATCGGAGACTATCCTGCAATGACCCTTGAACAGGCAGAATCTATTGTTCGTGGGTATATGAAAAATCCCGAACCCAATGTACATTACCAAGTTTGGGACCACGATAACCACACTATTTACATCTACTAAAACGGAAAGCACAAACGATAAATACAAACGTAAAAATATGTAAACATTTAAATTTTCTTTCGCTCGTGTATTGACACGGGCGATTTTATTATGTATATTTAATTACGTAATTAAAACAAAGGAGGCCACATGGCTGAGAACAAAAACGAACAGGTTCAAGAAACCGCACAGACCGCTTTCGAACGCAGACTGAGTGGCGAATCCATTCAGGAAAGCATCATGGCTATGGCCCACCTCAACGACACCTCCGATTGGGGTCGTGAAGCATAAACAAACAGGAGAAACTATGCCTACAATCACATCATCCGATATCATTTCCTATTACGCATCCATGGTTGGATTCGGTCTTCGCCGTCTCATTGAAGGCATCCGATTCGATAGCGGAAAGGGAAATTTCGTCAAACTGCCTTACCCCACTGGCAGCCACTTCGATAGCCGCATCGGCCAATTCGTCAAGGGAGAACCCGATGCCATAGAAATTCCCGAACCCGATTGGGAAAATCGACATGGCCAGTACAGGAATGTCGTCAAAGTTGTCGACCCGTGCCATGATTTACCCGTGGAAAAAATCAGTGACAGGACTTCCAAGTTGATGTGCAACGACGATTACTACAAGGATTCCTTGCACAAACTCTTGGCTGAACACGGCTATTAGGAGACATCGTATGCCCATACATATTGGTGAAGGTCCGAGAGAGAAGTATTGGCAGGACAGTCAAGGCAAATGGCATCACGCTCTCGGGAACGGCAAATCATTCGACACAAAGGAAGACGCCGAAGATGATTACAACAGCCAGGGTCACGTAGGGTGGGTAGATACCCCACAAGGCGTCATATGCATAGCGGCTGTATTCATGATTCTCCTTATCTTTTTCCACTAAAGGAGGAACAATGTATAATGAACAATTAGCAAAGATGCTGGCCGAATATCTTGAAAAAGACCTTGTTTCGGTCAGGATTAGCGGAACCAACAAGCACCTGAAAATCATCAATGTCGATGACAGCTGCGATGTGGGGATGCTTGACATCGTGGTAGAACCCTTTACGGACGAAATCAATTATTACTCGGAAACCCAGGCATATGCAGACATAATTGAGAAGTCCGAGAAAGACGAAAACAGGATGGCCTAGCCATCCTTTATTTTATCCCATCTCTTTGAGAGGTCATTAACCTTGTCAGCCATCTTCTGCTCATAATAGGCGGTCGATGACACACATGCGTCAGGATACTTGTCCACAAGAGGCTGCAGGTCGGCTTCGTCGTAGACCGGGATAGAATCCTTGGTTCCGTAACCGTTAGGATATACGATGAATACTGGACTGGGCATATTCCTCCTACGACCAGGTGATGACGTAGTACACCTTGTCCTTCTCTGCTCCCCACTCTGGGTTTCCCGTCCGAATTTCAACCTTTGGGTTCTTGAACACCATGCGGCGAGACATGTCGTCAGCCTTTGGATAGCCAAGTGTAAACACAAGGGTGTCAAACTCCCTCGGAACATCGGGAATGGATATGCGGCCATCGACATAGTCAATAACTTGTCGCACCAACCGTTTGGTCCAGAACGGCTTGATTTCACGGTATTCTTCCGTCTTCACCCCGCTCTTAATCATATCAAACCATTTCTTTTTCAAAGTAAGGGTAAGCGTAGCCATATCAATAATCCTTCTTCTCGCTCATGTACTTATGATAGCTGTGGATATACTTCTTGGCATATTCCAGCAAATCAAATCTAATTTCATTGACATTGCATACTTGATAATTGCCACGGCCCCCATATGTGTCGCCACAACCCATTTCGCCCGTATTTTTATCAAGGACGATAAAATATTCCAGCAAGGGAACATCCGGGAGCTTGAAGAGATAACTGCGTGGTTCTTTCTCCATCACCCATGTATGTTCCGTACAGATGAACCCGAGTGGTTCAAGGATTTCTTTAAGCTTATCTACGTTCCACTCAGCCATATCAGTCCTTCTTTACCCCGAAACGCATCATATTGTATTCCTTCAAAGCCTGTCTCTCCATGCGGTTCTTACGCATTTGGAGTTCGGCGTTCTTGCCATGCCCGAGGGCGCTGATGATAAAGCTGAGGTCTGTCGTGGACTTGCGGTTCCTGCTCAGCACTCGCTTGGCAAGATATATGGCATAGTCGTATTCCGTATCGAATACAAGGTTCTTCTTCTCGTCGACAAAATACGGGTTGCCGACAAGGTCCAACTGATGTTTGGCTTTTTTCATGTGAAATCCTTTTATGTTTCCATTAAATATAGAAAATAAAAAGACGCTTGTCAACTTATTAGATTGAACCTACGGAATCGTTCTTAAATACAGCGTATTCTCCGTGCAGCCCGTCGAGCTTCCATGATGTGACAATGGCCTTTACATCCTTTGTCGTATCAGCCAGTCCGAACTTGGCACCACGCTTTGTTGTGGCTCCAAGAATAACGAAATATTTAGACCCAGTATCTAGCAAATGTCCTTTGCTCATGTCAGCCTCCTTATATTGTTAGTATTATAGACTCTCCCGTATGGTTTCCAGGCACTCGTCGATAGTCTTCATATGCCTTTGTATATTCGCAATCGCCATGCTTTTTCTTCCCATAGGGTTCCTAGCTATAAGAGCATAATTAGGGTCGATTCGACAGTAGTCTTCATCCCGTTTAGCCTTTTTTAACTGGATTACTGCATCGTCAATCAACCTCATCGCCGTACACAGGTCATCTACTTCAGCCCCGAGTCCTATACCTTGCAGCATGGATTTAAGCTCTGTTATCAGATATGTTCCGTTAGGACTATTCGACAAATTAGAATGCACAGTTGCCATTCTGAACGGCTCAAGCATGGAGTCCACCTTATCCAGCATCCGCTTGATTCTCTGCTTCTTCAGGTCATCTTCCTTGGGCTCTTCCGTGAATGCAGAACCCTCTGTATTAGGCTCATCAGGGCTCTCAGGAACATCCTGGATATCAGCATGGGTTTCATCATTTTCTGGGTCAAGCGTGGCCTCGAACAGGGAAATGACCGTGTCTTCCTTATCTTTCGACATGCCAAGTTTATGAACGCTTTCCAAGAACAACTTTTTTCGAAATTGATTGTCGCAGAACATAGTATAAACCAAATTCACTTGACTATAGTTTATATAATAAAAACCCGCACGGAAGTTCAGTACGGGCCATTTAAATTGGATTTACTTGGAGTTCTGTTCCTTTTTCAGCTTATTGTTCTCTTTCAAGATGTCAATAAGCTTGCAGGTCAGGATTCCCATTAAATATCCTACACAAATACCAATCAGTAAAATCATTCTTCCAACCTGCTCATGTTGATGCCAGAGAAGTTCGGCGTGATTGTGTTGGCTTCTGCGCCAGGGAACTTGCCGTTCCACTTTTCGAGACGGGCCATCGTTTCTTCATGCTTCCATGCACTCTGTTGGATTGCATAGTTGGCTGCGATAGCCTTGTTCTTGGCAATCATAGCCTTAGCTTCGGCTTCTGCTTCCACGATGGTAGCCTGGGCGTTACGCTTAGCGATTTCGAGTTCGTTTTCAGCCTTGTTAAGAGCGTTACGGTAGGTGGCAGAGTCGGCCTGCAACTGGGCACGGGCTGTGACAACTTTCTTTTCGTTGATAGCCTTTTCGATTTCCACATCAGCCTTTGCAGTCTTTTCCTTCTGCGTCTTAATCATGGTCTCCTTAATCTGATTATCGAAGTCATCCGTCCAATCCCAGTTGGAAATGTTCACGTCCTGAATCGTAATCGGCATCTTGGCGCACTTGGTTTCCATCATCTTCTTCAACTCGTCGGAAATCTTGTCGGTTTCCTTGGTCAAGTCATAGATGGAGTACTTGCCGATAACAACCTTCAATGTGGCTTTCATGTTGGACTTGAAGAAGCTTTCCAATGAAGACTTGGTGTAGTTGCGGACGAAGTTTTCTGCTTCATCTTCGTTGAATGCATAGATGATTGACATGGAGACGCCTACCGTCTGCATGTCCTTAGTGATTGCACCGTCATCGCCCACGGCATAGGTGAAGTCATCCTTCTGCGGGGAGAGTTCGATTGTGGTTACACTCTGGACGAACGGAATCTTGAATGTAACGCCGTTGCCACGGGGAATAGTGCCAGAAATCTTACCCAAGGTCTTGACGACGGCAACTTCGTTCGGTTCCACGTTCGTGAAAGAGAAGAGGGCGCCAACACCAAGTACGGCGATAACGGCGACGATGATGAATACTTTGAGATTACTCATTGTGTTTTCCTTTGTTGAGGTGATTGATTAGATTAAATTAAACCATCGAAGGCACCTAGCCCCGCATACAAACTGATTATGCGTCTAGCATTGTTGCTTTCAGCACGCTCCAACCGGGCTGCGGCCTCTGGGTAAATCAGTTGGTGCTCAACCTTTTTTAACCCGAAGATTGCATCCCTTGTGCGGTCAAAGTGCTCCTCGTCAGATGCAAAGAATCGTTTGCACCAGCCGATATGAATCCATTTGCCACGATATTCGTATTGGAGGTAGGTGTGCTTCATGTACAAAAATATAGTATATTAAAAATAGGCTGTCAAGGGTTATCCCTCATTTTCCTTAAAATCTTCTGAAGAAAATTCAGTCGACTTCGTTGGAGGATTGTCTTTCCGATTTCTCCTCTCAACAAGAAGGACGTTCTCTCGGACAATGTCCACGGCATCTTCCTTAGTGTAAAAGAGGGTAGTTCCCCCATAGATTTCAACCTTCTTGTATTTATGTACACAGTCATAAAAGCTATATTCGACAGGAAACCACCAGAACAGCCATTTCTCCTTGATATAGTACATCAGACGGTCGTACTCTGGACAATAAAATTCAACGACCTTGTACTTCTTAGGTTTCTTTTTAAACCAATCCATGTCATACCCCTTGCACTTTGTTATCCATTATTAGCCTCTGGTTTGAAACTGTATATAAGGGCGATATTGCCGATACGTTTCTTGAACTCGTCAAGCCCAACCCCGAGCTGCAATCTCGTGCGGTACGTGTTGAAACGGATGCTACCGTCTTGCTCGGCGAACACGTCATCTGTCGGGATTGACACCCATTTTCCGAACGCAAGGTAAATCTGGCGGTGCATCATGTCGATAAATACGTCCCGACGGAAAAGGCTTTCGTGCCTTACCCTCTTGGCGACATCGACCATCGCATCGACAATATTGTCGTACTTTCCGTTGGAGGTGCCCATCTTGACACCAGCCCTCAGGTCTTTAAGTATTTCCGCATCAACTGCTTCCGAACTGGTCATATTTACTCCGATGCCTTGAAGTTGTACACAGGCTTGATTGTTTCGACAATGTCGCAACTGTCCTTGATGTTCTCGATGATTTCCTTTGCTGGCTTGTAAGCCATCGGGGATTCATCCAAAGTGGATTTATTTACACATGTACTGTAAATGCCACGCATGGACTTCTGGTACGCTTCGAGCGAGATGCTTTCCTTCGCATGGGCACGTGACATCTTTCTTCCTGCTCCATGCGGTGCAGAGAAGTTCCAGTCAGGGTTCCCCTTGCCCGTGCAGATAAGAGCCCCGTCCCTCATGTTCATAGGAATAATCAGGCGTTCGCCTTCCTGTGCGGATACGGCTCCCTTACGGAGAATCATTTGCTTCATGTCAATGTAATTATGCATTGTGCAGAACTTGTCTACCACATGGAGACGGAGCGCCCTGACAATCTCTTCAAGCATCGCTTCACGGTTACGTGTTGCAAAGTCCTGTGCCAACGCCATGTCATGCAGATATCCGTCGAACAACTTGCCAGTGAGGTAAGACAGTTCCTTCGGGGGAGGGAAATGAGGGATGCTTGCCAACGCTGCTGGAAGCTCGTCTTCACGACCCTCGCTCTTGTACTTGGCGATTACGGCACCACGCTGCTGTGTAAGGTCGTTGCATTCGTCGATTGCAATTCCCTGCCAGTAATCACAGGTTGCCAACCCAAGATGACGGGACCCAGAGTGAATAACAACATACAAATTGCCGTGGGAATCCTTGTCCACCTCCCAGAAGTGATTACCTCCGCCCAAACTTCCTAGCGACAGCAGCTCGGTGTACTCCATCTTCCCTTCCTTGTAGACAATCATATCCTCGATAGGAAAGTCCTTTGCCATCGAATGCTTGCTTTCACGGTGGCTCTTACCAGACGGAATCCTTTCACGGATAGCCTTGTCTAACTTGTCAAAATCAACCGAACGGTCTTTCAACTTGGCAACAAGCATACCACACCCAATGTCCACACCGACCAGGTTAGGAACAACCTTGTCCTTAATCGTCATGGTGGTGCCGACAGTGCAGCCCTTTCCGGCATGCACATCGGGCATGATTCTAACCTGCATGTCCTTGGCCCAGCACTGACACATCATGTTCAGTAACTGGGTGTATGCATCTGGGTCGATATTGTCGCTGAATACCTTGGCTGTATTAAACTTACCCTGTATATCAATCATAATAAACCTATCTACCAATCAATTCTTTTTTATAACCATAGGCAATATCAAATGCCTTGCCCATCTCAATCGCCGTTCGGATACCCTTCTTGATGTCATTATCCTTCACAACGCAGTCGTACAGATTCCCGAACGCAACTAGACTCGAATACTCCCGGTCACGAGTACGTATTTCACTCCACATGAGTGTATTGCCGTCATTAGTATCCTTGTCCTTGTAGAAAGACATGTTCAAAACGGTGTTATCGAACGTGATGTTCAACATGTTACCGTCAGCAACTACTCCACAGTCAGGCAGATAGTGCATAGCGAAATCAAGGTCATCCTTCTTGATTCGCAAATATTGAAGATTCCGTCGTGCCATAGCATTCCTTTGCAAAAAGTTAATCGGGCAGGTGGGATTCGAACCCACACTGAAGGGGGTTTAAACCCCATTCCTCTACCAGTTGGGTTACTACCCGAACACAATCCAATTTAATCAGACAGCAATGCCTTAATCTTGGCCTTTGCGATGAGGAAGTTATCGAGATAAGTCCCGTTAAGGTACACGATATCTTCCGTGCTGTAATGCTGTCCAATAATCTTCATCAAGACCTGATACTGCTGCTTTCTATCCTCGAAACTGTTCGTGAGGCTATCACGGCATCCGTCCTGGACCCAGCTATCGGGCTTTGGCGGCATCACGAAGATGGCATCATATTTCAGGAACTTGGCTTGCTTTTCAAGCTTTTTGTAGTCCTCTTCTGTGATGCGATACCTGTCGTCCGTCGAATAGTACTTTGCGTACATGAGGGTCGTCATTGCATCGCTGTCGCAGATTTTCATCTTCTTGGTGCAGGTAGAGTTTTCCGCATACTGCACGTTAAGGAAGTCGAGGTAATCCTTGTAGACAAGCTGAGTGTCATCAGGATGCACATTGTCGGTCGTTTTGTCCGCAATGACCTCGTGCCCATATTCCATGCTGTAATCAGCATCGAAATACCGGGCAAGGTCCATCGTAAGAGTAGACTTTCCTTCGGAAGCCGTACCGATAATCAGAACTCGTTTGGCGAACGCCGACCTGTACTCAGGGCCGATGATGTCATTCCAGTGCTTCATCGGGTGCTTGCGAATCTTGGTTGCCGAAATCTGATTCAATTCACGGTTCAGAACAAAGGCGTTCATCCCAAGCTCGAGTTCCTCGACAGCCTTCTTGTAGGTCGGTTCGCCCGTAAAGAGGGTTGTCTGACCGAGCATCTTCTTGCAGGCACGGTTGGACACATGGTCTGCACCAAGCACAGCGGACACCATGGCCTTGCTGAGAGCTTCAAGCCATTCCTTCCACTTGTCGTTATAACCAGCGATTCCGATATCGTTATCCTTCATGAAGATAACCTTGACAAGAGGGTCGTTAGCGAACATGTTCTTGATGATTTCATATCTGCGTTCGATTGGAAGCCCAATCTTCGCACCACGGTCTCCATCGAGACCGCAGACAGCAATGATTACGCCACGATGGCAAGCCTTCTTGGCCAGCATGATAAGGTCAAGATGGCCCTTGTGCATCGGACTGAACGACCCAAGGACAAGGCCATAATCCTTTATAACCATCGGTCCCATCTAATCCTCCGCCTTTTCAGAAGCCACCGTCTTCTTTTCGGTGTACGACCATTCGTACCAACCGTAGATGGTGTTGAGGAACCAGCACACATACATGGCAACCATAGCCCATTCGCCAATCATTGCGAATGTCACAATGGATACGGCATCAAGAACAAACCAGAAGAACCACTGTTCACGGTAGCAGGTGATAATGAGAATCTGAGCAATAACAGTAAAGCTAATGCTGAACGCATCCATGTACGGGACAGCACCGTCAAGGACATACTTGTCGAGGGCACCGAAACCTACAGTAAGAACGATAGTCGCAATGATAGAGGCAACCCACGCCTTGGGAGAGAGTCGTTTCGGCACAACGTGCGTACGGTCATCTTCGAGACACTTACGCCACTTGTAGAGACCATAGACCATAGTCACGTTGTAGAAGATGTATTCGCCAAATTCAAGCCAGAGTCGGCTTTCCCAACAGATATACATGTACATGAAGTTGAATACGAAGCTCGGGAGGTAAGCCCAGATGTTCTTCTGGGCGAACATGACCGTTGAGACAGTACCCAATAGAGCCGTAAGGAGGGCGAACCACATTGCCGTATGGCCGTCAGGCATGGCAACGGTGAAAACGATGGTGAAGAGGATGAACGCCGTCATGTACAGCGCACGGAATTTATTTTTGATAAAAGACATATTGCCTTCTTTGTTGATTGTTAGTTGTTGTTTGAAATATAGTAAATTTTAAAAGGGTTGGCAAGAGGTTAACCACCTGCGGGCCAGTCAACGTAGCACTTACCCTTATTTTTCTTCACATAGGAAATAATCATGCGCTGCATCTGCTTGTATTCCTTGTCACTGCACTCGTCTGTGTTCTGAATAATGACAGCATCATTGTCAAGGATAAATGACGCAAGGTCGCAGAAGTCCAAGTAAGAATTGCAGCTGTCCTTTACACTCAGAATAGACAAGTCTGCATTGGGCTCGGTAATCTTGTCAATCGTTCTGAGCATGTAGCTCATAAGGATAGACTGGAAGGATTCATGCCCATAGCATCCGTTCGAAGCCCAGTATTTCGGGCCAATGTATGCACCATTTTTCTTGGACTCTACTTTGGTATTCTTGATGGTAAGAGTGATATTCCAGTGCTTCTTGAAGCTCTTCTTCATGTAAGCAATGAACTTGCGATATGCAGCAACAATTTCATCATTGCGCTTGACTTCCTTAGCGGTAATGTTCAGGTAGTCCTTCTTTTTCTCAGACCACTTGCCACAAGCAAACTTGTCGCACCAGTATTTCATGATAATGTGGAAGCAGTAGCTAGCCTTTTCTTCAGGCAGTTTCCTTTCGATAAGCGTTCTCTCGCTAAAATCCATCTCACCGTCAATACAGACCTTGACGGGTTCCTTGTTGAATACGCTACCCCTCGGGATAACGATTGCATGCATCGAGGAAGAGTTCGTCTCGAATGTCGATTCTCGTACAGTTTTCATTCCATTCTCCTATCTGATAATCGTGATATTCCCGAAATCCTTAGCGGGATTGAGTAAAAGTATGTTGTGGTGAGGACGGGTATTGTGCTCCTCGTCCTTGACAAGGTCGTCTATGATGACATAGTCGTAACCGTCGTACCTGCTCAGGTCGTTGTTGGCAAGTTGTTCCGCCACCAGATGAATCTTACCGAGTCCGTATGCGGCCATCATGCCTGGGTGGAGGACTTCATCCCTGTCAGATTCCTTCAACCATTCCCGGCTGATTGCGTAATCAACCGAGTCATTCTTCGTAAAGACACAGCCACGGGGGAACCCGTACACTCCGAGCCTGTCGAAGATGCTATCGACGACATCATCACGGATATCATCCTTGGTCTTCCATCCCCATGTGAACAAATGCACGAACAGGGGTTTGTAACGGTCGATGAAACCCTTAATCTTCTCGCAGTTTTCCTGCATGAAGTTGAGCGATGTCAGGTCATCTACGACTGTATTTTCAATATCCAATACCAGCTGCATCTTTATTCCTTGTTGTAATCCCTGACTTTATTGACATACTTGGTGATGTCGATTTCCTCGGTATAGTTCTTGCCGTCCATGAATACACCGAACTTCAGGAGCGTGGCGATTTCTTTCGGCTCGTCCTTGACGGCGTCTTCGTATTCTTCCACGCTATCGAGGTCTGCCTTAACAGCACAATCACGGCAGTACGGGCTCATCCACCCACGGTTTACCATGGGCACATCAAGCTTCCCGCAGACGATGCACACATTCCTTGATATCGTACAGTACGCTTCGAGGATTTCAAACAGCTTTTCGCTCATCGAGGATGTGTAGATACGGAGTTCGCCGAACTTTTCCTTGATGTCGGTGAAAAAGAAGTCGTCTCGTGCTTCTTTCTTCCAGGTATTCACCTCGTTCTGAATATCCTCGAACAACGGGATACCGAACGCCTTCGCCCACCCAGCTGGCATCTGGTCAAGGCAGGTATAGCTGTAATCGTAGCCGTCGACTACCTTGCCCGTGAACGAATTTCTGGGGAGAAGTATCGGGTACTTCTCGATAAGAGCCTTATTTTCTTCCGCCGTTCGCATCTTTCTTGCCCTTTATGTTGACTTCGATACACATCTTCACATAGTCCTCAATAGAACGTATCTCGTACTTCTTGCCGTTGGTTTCAACGAGGGTTGAACCACCGTGGGAAATCGTGTCCAGAGCCTCGTACATGAACCATTCGGCTCCTTCCTTGCTTTCGTACAGGAAAGCCATGAGCCAGTCGATAATGCGGTTATCAACAATCTGGAGAGGACCAAGATACATCGAGCGGGAATCGCCGCCAAGCGTTTTGTCCATGTTCGAGTTGAACTTTTCCAGTTCCTTCTCCATGCCGTCACGGAGTTCCACCAGCCGTTTAAGCAAATCGATAAGCAATTCTTCTGTGTTTGACATATAAACCTCGTTCCTTATTTGTACAGAGCAAGTCTTGCGTTGTACAGATTATTAAATCTTCTGACCAACCGCACATATTCCTTTGGCCGTTCCTGCATTCGTAATATGTCGACAGAATTCAACCGATGGTCTTTCAGATAGGCCGTGATAGCTTCATCCGTATCTTGTAACCTCTTTGTTACATCAGCGATTCGCTTGAATCGTTCAAACAAACGGTTAGGTTCACGACAAATCAAGTCTCTTAACATATTACTCCTTTGGTTGACTATCCAAATATACATAATTTTTTCTCGGTTGTCAAGGGAAATACCTAATTATTTTCAAAAATATCTTGCCAAGATAAACAGAATATACTATATTAAATCCAAGCAAAAGGAATTACCATGTCAAGCAACAAAAGACCTACAGAAAACACCACCCCGGTCTGCAGCTTCTGCGGACGCCAGATTGACGAACACATCCTTGCCGTACGTGGCATGCCCCCGATGGGAGCATACATCTGCTATGATTGTGCCAAGCTCGCCAGCAACCTGCTGGATGAAAGAGCCAACGCACCGCAACAGCCAAATGGTAGCAAGAAACAGATGCAGCTCCCGTCTCCGCACAAGATTAAGGAACACCTTGACACGTTCGTCATCGGACAGGACAAGGCCAAGGAAGCCCTTTCCATTGCAGTGTACAACCATTACAAGAGACTGGAATACAACGAAATCCGCTCCGACGAGGATGTGGAAATCGAGAAGTCCAATGTCCTCCTCGTAGGCCCGACAGGCTGTGGAAAGACGATGCTTGCAAGGGCTATCGCAAAGATGCTCAATGTCCCGTTCGCCATCGCCGATGCGACCGTCCTGACAGAAGCTGGCTATGTGGGCGAAGATGTGGACAGCATCATTTCCCGCCTCCTCCAAGCGGCAAACATGGACGAGAAGGAAGCCGAGCACGGCATCATCTTCCTCGACGAAATCGACAAGATTGCAAGGAAGAGCGCCAACCCCTCCATTACCAGGGACGTATCGGGCGAAGGCGTACAGCAGGGCCTGTTGAAGCTCCTCGAAGGAACTGAAGCCAAAATCAATCCGCAGGGTGGCAGAAAGCATCCCGAACAAAAACTGATTACCATTGACACCAGGAACATCCTCTTCATCTGCGGTGGAGCTTTCGAGGGCCTTGACGAAATCATCTCCGAACGTACCGAGAAAGGCGGCATGGGATTCGGTGCAGCCATCCACACGAGGGAAAAGAAAAGCCTCAGCGAACTGTTCGATAAGTGCGAACCCGATGACCTCGTTAGGTTCGGACTCATGCCGGAACTCGTTGGCAGACTTCCCGTTACCGTCGCTCTTGATGAACTCGACGAGGACGCTCTCCGCAGAATCCTGACCGAACCGAAGAACGCCATCATCAAGCAGTACACCAAGCTGCTCGAACTCGACGGAATCAAACTTTCATTCGACGAGGAAGCGCTCGGGGAAATCGCCCGCCTGACCATCGAACGCCATACTGGTGCCCGTGGCCTCCGTTCCATCGTCGAAGAGTTGCTCCACGACGCAATGTTCATGGGCCCCGACAGCAAGGACAAGGAAATCCGCATCACGCAGGATATGGTCATGGAACATTTCAATATCCAAGAGCGGAAAGCGTCCTGATTTGCCACCATACAATGAAATAGCCAGCGATTATCGCTGGCTTTCTTGTTATTTCTTGTCCTTCTTATCTTTGAGAATCCGAAGTACGTTCCGTACCGACCGTATGACGGTATCGTCATTAACTATCTTCCTGATTATCTTCCGCAAGTCTTTCTCGTTATTGCACTTTACCACGTCGCCGTTTTCCAGTTTGAGCGGCTTGACATACGCCGGATAAAATTCGGTGTAGCTTATTGCGGCAAATTTATTACGAACCGTAGAATTGGTCTTCGGGTTCTGATATTTGAGCAAGATATAATAGGATTCATCCTGCTCATCGCCATCAAAGAATAGTCTGGCCTCGTCATCCGAAATAGGTTGAAGCATGACCGATGCAGTCCCTTCGGTAATGCGGCAAACCTCGTTATTGAGACGGTCCAGTTCATCGTCCACCTTTTGGCTCGTTGGGGACATAATTTTTTCTAGGTCGAAATAATCGTCAGCCATATTATCCCTCCCTGCGTATCACATCGTCGTAAGTCAAACATGGTTTCACCAATCGGGCCCCCTTTTCTTTCGCACGGAGCGTCCTTTCCTTGTTCACACTGTTACGGAGGCGCACACAGTTCTGCCTGAGACTCTTTATAGTATTAGCATCGGTTTTCGCTTGCACCTTGTAGCTGTTCGCCTCGTTCTGCAGCTTCGCAAGAGCAGCTGCATACTCCTCGTTCGTCATAGGACGGGCGTTCTGCTTCGTAAGCTGTTTGAGAATCTTCTTGACATCGTCGTAACGGCACCAACGGCCATCAGAGTCATCTACGGCACGGATACCCATGTCGGTAATCTTCATCGAAAATCGTCTCAATTCATTCATCTTGCACCTCAATTTTATGGAGTTCGGCTTCGTATTCGTCCACGGTCAACTCTTTTGGTTTCAAGTGTTTAGCCTTTGCAAGCAAGGAAACGTGAACCAGCATATTTCCATCCTTACACAGTACATAAGCCCAACTCGATTTCACTTTTCGAGTTTTCGCAACCGTCTGTCGTGCAAGCAATTTACCCAGTTCTGGAATGGAAGTCTTCATACTCCCTCCTAAGTTAATCCAAGTTAATTAAGTTAATGCAATCCACGATGAACTGACCGAAGTCGTCCTGAATCGCAGCAGCAATGTTAGGGTCTAACCTTTTGGTTCCTGTGAGATATCCCCATCCACGCACATCGAGGTCAATCTCGTCGCCGTCAGCCTTGAACCTAACCACGGCGGCACTCTGGGAGCCCAAGTACTCGGGATGCCCGAAAGACTTCTTCATAGGGGGTTCCTTACCCTCTAGGACTGCGTTCATGGCATCTACAATAGCCTTGAAATGCTCATCCGCAGTGCCCATGAAGGCAGCGTCAGACATCGAACTGGTTGTACGGTTTCCGGCAGAATCCCAGATGGTATCTAGGCAAATCTGGTCGTTTTTAAACGGGGATATAAAGTATTTTTTCCATTTGTATTCGTTCATAGTTAAAATATAGTTAAATTGTCCTGATTTGTCAATTAAATAAAAGAATCGGGACTAAAATGTCCCGATTGTGTCCCGATTGTGTCCCGCATCACGGCGTCGGTGCGTACGTCACCGCCTTTGTTTTCAGCTTGTCCATAGGGTTTCAAGGCTTTGGGCCGCCACCTGCCGTTACGCATCCGTTCATTTAACTTCGCAAGTCCATCGTGCGGAGACGAGACAATCGTTACGGATTCTCCTTGGAAGGAGGAGTGAAGATTTCACCTGATTTATTCTCAAATTCACGAATCATGCAGGCAACGACGTTCCAGTCAGGTTCCAACAGGGATGATTCCAGTTCCTTGAACTTCGTCTTAACCCACAGTCGCCAAGTAGCCAGTCGGCCATAGCCTTTAAACATATCGTCAATCCACTTGTCGATATAAGCATCGTCCCATTCCTTGTAGTCGCCAAGCAAGGACGTACCCATCATTCCAACCGCAGACTGGGTATGGATGAACTCATACTTGCCCTTCGGGGGATACTTCTGGGTAACACAAGGAGAGTGTTCCGGGTCGTTGACAACGCTTCTGAAAACGACACCGAAAGATTCCTTGTCATTTCCAGAGTAGATTTTCAATGCAATATCGGTCGGCGACGTACGTTTGAGTACGTAGCTCAAATTACCAATAACGCATTCCTTGTAATCGCCAGCATGAGAAACCACATCCTTGCTAGTAATTCGTTCCCACAATCTATCAATAAGGCTCATTTCCAATCTCCTTTGATTTTAACCGTCGAACCACACAGCGTCGGCCTTCACATATATCTGACCATTCTCTTCAACCTCAGTGATGCCCGATTTATCGTAATCATAATCACCGTCAGATGTGAAATCGTCGGAAAGCTCCTTCATTTTAATATAACTGGAAGCAACATGGGATGTATTCAGATGATACATAAGAGAATCGAGCGGGCCGCAACCATCTCCATACTTCACAGAAAGCTTGATAAATTCCACGACGAAGTCCTTAGACAATTTGCCAATGCCTTCCGGGTCATCCTTCATGAGGTAATCAGCATAGTCATGTACGTCGACTATGTTATCCGTCTTATTCCACGGTCCGTTGCCCGCCATCGGGTTACTCTGGAGCCAAACCAAGTTCGGGTCACCTGCGACAAACCTGTCCCATTTTTCCTTCGGCGTATACGTCAAGGCGTGTACCGAAGACGAATTAGTTTCAAATACTGAATAGCGTACTGTTTTCATAAGTTCCTCTAATATACCACAATATAACAAAAAAGCGGATGGCTGTCAACCATCCGCAAGGCACAGAAAGAAAATTTATTAGAACTTTACCGTCGGAGCCACATCAGCACCCGTAACAGCGGAGAACGGCACCTTCGGGGTCACACCAGCGAAGCCCGCCACGAAGACACCTGGGAAGGTTCTGACCTTGTTGTTAAGGTTGTTGACAGCCACATTGAACTGGCGTCTGGACTCGGCAATACGGTTTTCACATCCTTCAAGCTGAACACGCAGGTCACGGAAAGCGGCGTTAGCCTTCAAGTTCGGATAGTTTTCTGTAACCATCATGAGACGCTGCAATGCTCCACCGAGGCTGTTCTGTGCTTCCTGGAACTTCTTCATTGCACGTTCGTCACTGAGCATGCTTTCGTCCATCTTAATCACGCCACCCATACGGCTACGAGCCTCGATGACTTCGGTGAGCGTACTCTTCTCGAAGTTGGCTTCTCCCTTCACCGTTTCGACGATGTTCGGAATAAGGTCGTAACGACGCTGGTACTGGTTTTCGACGTTAGCCCAGCTCATCTGCACACCGTTTTCAAGAGTGCGGAGTCCGTTGAACTGGCCGATGAAAGCGCACCCGCTGATAAAGGCGAGCACGACAATGACGATAAGTACGATTTTACCCGTAGACATTTTATACCTCTTTGGTTTGGGTTGTTGGTTTTGTTGAAAATATAGTATTTAACTTGGTGCTTGTCAAGGGCTACCATCCGCCATGGCTTCCGCCACCGCCGAAACTGCCTCCGCCGAATCCGCTGCTGCCTCCGCCGCCCTTGCCTCCGCCAAGACATGACAGGATAACGAGAACGGTACTCAACGCAGGAATATCAGTGAGTGCCTCGATGATACCAAGTAGGATTAGGACGACGATTACTATGGCTACCACGATGGCTACCGTGACTCCGCTCACCTTCTTTTCATCGGCAGGGGCTAGCTGTGCCGTATCAAGGGTTGCCGTAAGCGTAATCTTCTTCTCTTCTTGGACCTTTGTGGCAATCATGCTTGCAAGCTTGATGATGCCCTGTCCACCCTCTCCACTCTGCAATGCAGGGATAAGGGATGTCTGCTGCATATGTTCCACGAGGACATCAGGCAAATACCCCTCTGAACCGTAACCCACATGCACGCCTCGGTAGTGCGGGTCCATAACGACATAGATGAATACGCCCTCGTTCGAGTCCTTGCTGCAGATTGCCCACTTCTGGGCTACACGCAAACTGAATTGAACCGGGTCTTCACCGTCAATCGTCTTGAATGTCGCCACGGCAAGGCCGAAACGAGCGTTCTTGGCAAGGTCGGACGCAATCGAATTTAATTGGTAGACCTGGTTTGCCGACATGATTCCCGCCCCGTCGTAAACGAACGAGTTGGTTGGAATCGGTGGGACCTCGATGGCCGAAACCAACGAGACAAGCAGCACTAATATGGCTAGTATTTTCTTCATATTCTCCTCTTATGAGTGATAGAATGTTAGGGTGATGCGTTTTCTGAGAAGGTCTCTCGGCATGTCATGCTTCTTCTCGTACAGGTCTTCTCGCCAATCCTCGGGACCGAAGAAAGTCATAGCACCTTTAAAGGAGTCACTGGTCAGACAATTACCCGTAATGCCGACGTAATGAGCAAGCTTCGGACAGTTCGGATAATCGCTGTTCTCGTGGAACCGTTTGAGCATGTCGTCATATTCATCACGGCTCATGTCGGCAGGGCCATACTCGCAGTTTCGATAATCCTGTGGTTCATTGCCGTCAATGATAACCTTGTCGCCATCCACTGTCAGTGCATAGCAACGGTAGTCCTTGACCTCGGGAAGACCGAACTCCTTGTACACATCATTGATGATGTCAAGGAAATCCTTGCGGTTCTTTTCCATGATATCCTGACGCACGACATAGCTAACCTTTCCGTCCTTATCAACCATTCGTTCGGTAAGGCAGGAGAAGATAGACTGAGCGGCTAGATACTGGATAATCATCTTGACATCGTCAGTGTCGCACTTGGAGTTGCTGGACTGCCAGAACGTATCCAACTCGATTTCAAGCAATCCGTTCTCGTCGGGCAGCGGGAACTCCAACTTGTCTCGGAGGGCAGGTTCAGTACCCTCTGGATAAGTGAAGGCGTGTTCGGACGAGGAGTTCGTCTCAAAAACATTCATTCTGATGGTTCTCATAGAGTTACCCTAATCGTTGTCGTTTCCCATGGATATTACAGAGCCGCTGAACACAAAGGTGAACAGTTCCTCTGGGTCGTCAAGCATGTTGCCAATGCGACGGCTATCTTCGTCTTGGCCAGGTCCGCTCTGGTGGTCGATGTAGCCAGACGGTTCATCCTTGAAGTCGAAATCGACGATAACGCCATGCTCTTCGAAGTATTCCTGGATTGCAGGGAGCTTTTCACGGAGGCCTTCGTGGAAGATATACTTACCCGCCACGAGAGCGTAGTCAAGATGGTCGTCAGGCGTTTCCACGTCAGGGCCATACCACCCATATTCGCCACTGCCAAATACCAAGATGCGAGGATATCTCTTCGGGTCGAACTTTTGTTCAGTAGTGATGCTGAACGTATGTGCACTCGAACTGTTCGTTTCAAAAACAGAATCTCTAATTGTCTTCATTTTACCATCCTTGGGTTGTGACCTGAAGCAGGTCATGAATGTTTTCCTTGCCCGTGAACGAGTAACGCTTGTCCAGAGCTGCGGTGCTCATGCGGGCCACTTGCATGTTCGGAACGTCGATGTACATCGTGGCACAGGTGATGTTTCCATCGGAGTCCTTAACATCCGTGTCTGAACCCTGGAACAGCGTATTGAAATCCTTGTCGGAGATATTGAGAGCCGTCTTCGGGTCCAACTGTTCTATACCGAGGCAGTCGAACGACATAACCCTAAATGGCAGAACCGACCGCATCATCATGAATTTCAACCAGTTGATATTAGCCGTGATTTCATCACGGTGCTTTTCAAGCATGGCATGGCCACGACGCAAGTCCTTGTATCCAAGGATAAGCACCTTTCTGCCACACAATGCCGGGAGGTCCTTAGCACTCAAGATGCCAGCAATGGTATGGATTACCACATTGTCGCCGAGGGTGTCAATGAAATCGAAGTCTTCCTTGTTGCTGGAATCAGTAAGCGAGATGCCGATGCCGTGAACGAGACCGTCGCCTACAATCTTGCAGATGAGGTCCTTGTACGGTTTCAGGTGACGCTGGTTGATGGTGATGTTTGCAATTACACCCTGTTCCTTCAAGCGTTCGAGGAACCAGACGAGGTCAGGATGGGCCAAGGCGTTGCCACCGCCGATAGCGCACTCGGTTCCTGAATGAAGGGTTGCAATCATCGGTTCCAACGCCCTGAGGTCGCCATGCTTTCCGTTTACCGTAGAGTTTTCATGGCAGTAAACGCACCCACCGTCGCACTGGTCGGTCACCTTGATGTCAAAGTTCTCAGGGAACTCATAGGTGAAATGGTCGGCCATAGGGTCGAGCGTTTCCTTGATTTTGGTGCCATCCGAGTAGATGGTCACCATATGGTTGCCGTTTGTATATGTGTTAAGTATCGTTCGCATATTAGTTTTACCATCGAGAAGCACGCTTCACGCTTTCAATAAATCCTTCCGGGTAGTACAATTCGTTAGACATTGCATTATACGTTCCCGACATGTGAATAATTTCCGACGTAGCCTTGTCGTAGGTCTGGCATGCAACACAACGACCGCAACGGCCCTTGTATGTCGGACTATAACAGAAGCTGCACAGTTCAATGGGGAAATGGTAATGGTTCAAGTTACGGATAATATCCGCCTTTGTCAGGAACTGAAGGGGATAGCTAAACATGATATTCTTCTGGCCAACCACCGTCAACAGATGTTCCTGCGCTGCAAGGATATTGTGCGACCAGTTCCAGAAGTCATCGCCCTTGTGATATCCGAAATGGTAGCAGTTATTATTCCTGCCACACAGAGATACCATTGAAGCCATAAACGGTTGCTGGAACAGAGACGGTTCAGAACCATTCCAGTCATCCATATTCCCGTCAAGCTTAATGAAATCTCGTTTAGGTTCATAGTCGTACTTCTTAGCGAGATATTCAAGAATCTTTTCCTGAGAAGCAACTTCAGACAAATAGTGATGGGATGTACCAAACTGTTCACAGCGGAAGCTGAGCAAGCGTGGCTTGATACCCTTTTCGAGCAAGTCGACGAGAATAAGCGTACTATCAAGACCACCACTGAACACGACAACATTGCCCTCAATTTTCTCGTATTTCTTTGTAATAGGCTTTACGTCATGAAACTTATCGAAGACGGATTTGAATTCAGGTTCAGCTTCCTTGGGCGATTCGACATCGCACAAAGCTTCTTCGGGAGCGGCGTCGCACAATTCCGCTTCATCTTTCTTTTCGTCCTCGGCGTCCACCTTCAATTCAGCCTTATACGGCTTCTTTTTGGCAATGACAGCTCGCTTAAACAGGCTGCCGTATTTCGATTTAGACTTTGTTTCTGGACGAATCTTTTCGTTGGATTGTTTCTTTTTAGTCATGTGATGCCTTTTGTTGAGTTTTGTTTTTAAAAAATATAGTCTTTTAAATCTTTTTTGTCAAGCCAAAACACCGAAAGTCATTGACATTTTACAAAATAATAACTATATTCTACTCAAACTAAACCAGACAACCAAAGGAGTCCACGATGTATACAATTACAATAGACCAGTTCGCACTCATGGCTTATCTGGCAGCAGTCACTATGTTGCTTGTAGTCATGACGATACAGCTTATCAAGATAAAGAAGAAACTGAACTCAATCGAATCAAGTTGGCATTCTTTTATCCTGGGACCGCACAAGCGCAAGCACAAATATCCACTTGACCATGTATAAGATATGTCTAAGCATTCCGATTTTTACGATACGATACTAGGCCACAGCGATACCCCAGATACAACCAACGAGTACGACCCTTACGACCCGCTCGGTTTATCTAGCGGACGAACGTCCTGCACAATGCGACCAGTTGCCAGCCCTCTGTCGGAGGAAATGGCCGAGGTGTTCACACAGGACTCCAACGGCAAGTGGGTGAAGGACGAAGAATCCGAGGAGAAACGGGAGATTCTCATGAGACGCCTTCAGCACATGAACTATTTTAGTGACTAACCATATAAAAAAGACCGCCAATTAAGGCGGCCTTTTTAAATACAATAATTAGACTGAACCAAAGATGCAGCCGGGTTCGGCAGGATGTTCCGTAATCAATCTGTCATCAACCAATGCAGCCTTAATTACGTCGTCCATGTCCATGTACTTGTACAGACCGAGACGGCCAGTAGGGACATACTTTTTCGGCAAGTAACCAATTATCTTCTGGTACTTTTCATTCTCGCTTGCAAGAGGATAGTATTGCTCGCACTTGCCACGCTCGTACTTCACAGGGTACTCATAAGTAACAAGGGTCTTTTGCTCGTCAAGCTGTTCATTGTTGAAGAACTTGTGCTCAATGCTCCTCGTGTACGTTACTTCTGGCGAAGTGTAGTTCACAACAGCATTTCCCTGCCAGTTGTCAGTAGGAAGCAGCTTCTCTTCAAACTTCAATGAACGCCAGTCAAGCCAGTAATCTTCAAACCCGTCCTCGTGAACAAGTCCAGCAAACAGTTTGCTGTAGGTCATCAAAGAGTTCAAGAGGTCTGATACATCACCAGAATAGAACACCTGGTCAAACGTGTTCTTGCTCATTCCATGTACACTGTGGTTGAATATATCTTCGCAGAAATCTTCGCCATAGTGAATAGGATGCCCTTCGAACATGTTCTCAATCCATGTGGTATATCCTTCCTCGGGAATACCCTGATAGATGTCATTGAAGTAGTTGTTGTCGTAGGTGAACCTAAGCGGCAAACGCTTGATTATCCACGGCTCCAACTCTGTACACGGCTTTCCCCACTGCTTTTCAGTGTAGTGCTTAATCAGCTTTTCATACACGGTAGTTCCAACAAGGGAGATTGCCTGTTCTTCAAGGTTCCTTGGGGATTCAAACGGGTGTTCCTCCTTGTACCTTTTGATTTCGGTTTGAATAATACCTTTTACAATGCTAGGAGACACCATCTTTACGCCAAGATTCTGTTCAAACAAGCGAACAAATGTGTTCATGTTGAACGGGAGATTGTAGGTCTCCGATTCCTTACTAGCCTGATTGTAATACACTGCAATCGGACTGTTCACAAAGTTCTTGAACGTAGCGAACTTGTTTGCAAACTTCCATACAGCAGGGTCAGAAGTATGGAAGATATGTGCGCCATACTTGTGAACGGTGATGCCTTCTACCTTTTCAGTATAGCAGTTACCGCCAAGGTGTTTACGCTTCTCGATAATCGTGATGTCTGCCGGATTTACGCCAAACTCATGAACGAGTCGCTGATAGATTACAGCATTGTAAAGGCCAGCACCTACGAACAGATACTTCATTCTGCAGCCTCCGCATAAAGGATTGTCGGCTGGTCCTTGTGGACGCCAGCACTGAACTCACCGACCGTCATATTGAATCCAGTTACGTCAATCTTTTCATTAACCTTTCTGTAATTCTTCTCGATACGGTCGATATCATCTTCCGTCAAATAAAGATGGTCAGATGTTTCGTCAAGCTGTTCCTCGGGTCGAAGGAAATCATTCAATGTTCTGATATCAACCTTGTTCTGCATAGCCCAGACTAGCACCGCATGCAACATACGATACTCTTCTGTCGGCTTCACAATGGTCGTCTGGTCGATATACTTCGAAGCATTGAACGGACGGACAATCAGGTGAAGGCCAGTCCTTGACGGAACACGGGCCACAATCATGTCCTTTGGGTCAACCTTTACGTTCATACCGGGCTTCATAATCTCCGCCTCGAACGCCTTTACAATAGGGCTATCAACCGTGCAGTCGTCAAGGTCGATAAGCCATGTGGTGGTAGCTCTCGGTTCGGAACTTACCTTTCCACATGCCGTACTCATGGCACGGAACGGGTTGCGCTGCGGGTCAAGCTGATGATGTTCGAACTGCTTGGTGTCGTTCTCCTTGGCCCGGTAGATGAACTCCCTGACATAGTGCCATCCGATGGCCGTGTAGTTACGACGGTTCAAACGGATATAAGCACGGGCGTTGAACTCGTGGCAGAGCTTGATGATTTCGTCACGGAGCTCTTCGAGGTGGCCTTCGTGGTTCAAGAGAATCTCTCGAATCGTGCGGTCGCCATTGTTATGCTTGCCCTGGACATTGTTTCCATCCTTGGCACGAAGCAAGATTTCAAGGTAGTAGCAGTCGCCAACTCGTTCGAATTTAAGCAGACTGCTGATGAGTTTAAAGTTGTCTATAATTTTCATGTTCGCCTCACGTATTCGGTTGATAATGTAAGGTAATGGTCTGTTATGTTATATCCCGTTATGGGGAGGATGTCACAAATCCTGACCTCCTCCGTATCCCTTCTTATATAAACAAATCTTCTTTGCCCGTTCAGAGGGATGTCATACGGATGTTCATACGGGCGTGGCGGAAGCACCAGACGATAGCCGAGAGCAGTATCCGGGTCGCTAACCTGTTCACGAACCCTTGTCGGAACATAGTTCTCGTCGGAAAGGGTTATGTATTCAGGTTCAACGACCTCTTCCTCTTCGACAAGAGGATAGTCGTCTTCATAGCCTTCCGGGGTCTCGATGACAACAAACTCGTCATCGTCCGATGAAACTACCGTTAGTTCCCCCATGCTCGGATTTCCTGTACCTTCGGTTCACGGGGAGCTGGCACTACCGTACCATCCTTCTCGACCTTGTCGCCCTTCCCATACAGGATGTGGTTGGCAAAGTCATACCGCACATGGCTGATAGCATGGCGAGGGAAACGGATGGTCAAAGTAGTGTCGTTAAATTGGTATGTACCAACGTATCCGTCGTCAGTCTTTACACTGGATGTGCGAACACCATACTGGATATTCGGCTCACCCGCAAAGGCAAGGGCCACTCCCAAAAGGAGTGCTGCAATCGTTTTCATTATGCCCCCTTCTTGGCACGGGCATCATGCCTTTCCTTAGCCATCTTTGCCAAACCCTTGTTCAGCTTCTTCACGGAGCTTTCCATGCGACCAATGTTTACACCAGCCTTCTTTTCACGGAAAGTCTGGGTCGGGGTGAACTTGCCTGTGGTCTTGATATCGTAAATGCTTTTCATAATATCCTCTATTTGATAACTATTTCATCGTCAAATATAGTATATTTTTTCTGCTTTGCAAGAGGGTTTACAACCTGTTTTTGAGGGGTTACAGTCTGTTTTTGTAAGATTGCGATAGCCTCTTCGGGTGTCACCTCCCTTAGTTGAGGTCCGCTTTCCTTCTCCATTTCAAATGTACGGGGGTTATTCCTGTACGTCTGCATCGTCCACGGGTTATGACCTACCGTCTTGAAATCTTCCGTCACTTTCTGGAGCACTTCCCAATGCATAGGATAGGATGTACGGTATAGAACCCTTCCATCCACCACGACCGTGTAGTGAACAACCACCCTATCGTAAAGAGGTTCCAGTCGGACATCCATCAATTTAAGGCTATGTTCATGCATATCCATAATCCCTTCCTTGACGGCGATGTATTCAGCAACCGCATCGAGGGTGTTATATTGATTGAACAGTTCAGTCCTCAATTTATTGACAAACGCTTCGTCCATACGCATACCTAATGAATAAAATCACAAGTGTCAACAACGGCTTCCATAATCTTGTCTTTGTCTTCGTCGCTCAGCTTGGGCAAGTCAGGATACGCATTGTCGATTTTCCATTTGGCCTTCAACATCCAGTAGAAATCCCTCATGCGGTAATCCATGTCTTCGAGGAGTTCTTTATCCTTTCCATCTTCGAAGAAAGCCAGCATTTCGGAATTTAGGCTACCTTTTGATACAGTGTATCCTTCCTTCAACTGATTGCACTTCTGAGCGTGAACATACGCATCCTCTCGGTTGAGAAACACAATTTTCCCATCGACTGTTGCGGCAAATCCATCCGTACCAAGATTATACACCCCATACACTTGCAGCAGGTGCTTGAAAGCCTCGCCATGGTCGTGACCATGTCCGAACGGGCACATTATCGGCTTTCCCGATTGTGTGAACTTGGATAGAGAAACAGCAGCGATAATCATATTTCTACCTCATTCCAGTCTGAACCCGGTAGGCTTGAACTTGTATCCGAACGCCTTTCCGTCGTTCGCACAGCCGACATCGCCTTCCATGATATACAGGCGTTCCTGTATGGAATGACAGATATCCTTCTCGACAGCCTTGACGAGGTCTTCTCCTTTAAGACCGAAACTGCTGTAAGCCTCGATAGCAAGGTCGATAACCAGTTTTTTATTAAACTTGCTCGGGTCTTTCTTCTCGTCGGCATCCTCTTCGTTGAGGATGTGGATAGTTTCAATGCTTTCGCCGAACTTGTTGTAAACCCAGTCCAGGAGAGCCCTGCGGTTCTCCGCCTCGTGTTCCATGTTGTGAACGAACTTCTCGTTCTTTAAATTCTCAATCACCACGAAAAAGTACGCTTTCATCTTCTACCTCGAATTAGGTTTAATTTTACACTTGTTCTTCTTGACGGAATAGATTGCACCCGATTCAAGAGGGATGGTCGTAACCTCGTCCTCCTGCATAAACCTGCATACCATCGAATAGTGTACCGTCATCACAGTGCCCGTATAATCAGTAGTCGTACTCACGCATGCCCCGCACGGCGTAGTCACGATTACCTCATTGTTCTTGAATATCTTAATGGAATGTCCATCCTCCCAAAACTCCTCGGGATGTTCCTTGCGGTATTTTTCACGGGACTCGTGATACTTTTGTAAACAAGCGATTACAAACCCGGCAATAAATACCAGCGCAACAACCATCAAGATTAACCAATAATAACGCTTTATAAAACTCACGCTAACCTCATGTTATAGTTGATAATTTTGTCCTTCAAGCGTTCTATCATGCGATTTCGCACAATTTCCAGTTCGAACGGACTTCTCGACTTATCTTCGTATCCGGCAAGAAGATTGTCGATATCCTTGATTGTATGGACATCGTTCAACATCTTGTCAAAATGTCCAAGGTTCAGCATATCGATAAGGCTAGGGTTCGCCATCTTGCTCAGCCTAATCGCATTATCGGTATCGGTAAGCCACTTCCAACCCGGAGGCGTAAGGTAGCCTTTTACCACATCGCATGATGCAACTATCAGATGGCTACCCCTTTCCCAAATCAATTCAATCAGCTCGTCACGATTCATCGAAGTGGCCACCATCCACATATTCTCAATATAATTGGACCAGTGGTCGCAAACCCGCTTTATGATTCCATGAATTTTAGATGTATTATGTGCATCGGTAACGATGATGTAGAAGTTAAGTTCCTTAGTCATTTTGCTTAGCCTCGGGCCTTTTATTCACGAGTAAGTGCGGATAGAGACGTTCCTTGTTCTCATCAATCCACTCCAACAGTTCTGCAATCGCAGAAACCTCGGTTTCCGTAAATTCCTTTATGGGTTTCTTTTTGAATTTGTCGAGAAACACATAGGTGATATGGTTGTCAGGATGAAACTTCTGGATAATACGTATCCTGGAACCAGAAAGTTCGTACTCCCTGATTTTGCAACCAGTTGATACTTCGCCATGCCAGAAGCTCTTCTTGGTTTCGCTATACCATGAACTCATATAAGAAAAACTAATCATACGGCATTAGTCCTTCGGTGATGGTTTCAGTTTTTCCAGCTCCATGACAATGGCATCAGTGGTCCTGAAATCCGTCCCATCGTAAATATCGCACAAGAAACCCGCTCTACTTGGCGACCAATATTCTTTGTAAACCTCTTCCCAGAATGACTCACGAAGCTCCCAGTCAGGCAAGTCAAACCCATCATCAGTCTGGTTTTGATACCAGAACTCTCGAAGTTCAACATTTTCCTTCAAGAACTTAGCCGCCGCATTGCTCGGAAAGAACTGCAAGGCGATGTAGTTAACCCCGTTCACTTCCCGTGCGAACAAGGTACACTGAAGTTGATAATCCCAGAGCCCACCCTTTTCTGGACACTTGGTATCATCTTCCAACTGTTTCATGCGCCCAAAATGGTCCAGCTCCAAAAGCTTAGGCCATTTCACCATGTCGTTCGGGACCCACTTGATGAACTTTTGGCGCAATTCGTTGACATATTTAGTCGCTTCGTAAATGTCCTTAAACTCCGCATTCTCCTTGAAGAGATATGCGTAAAACACTCTCATGCTCATATAGTTTCCTCTTTGTTAAATAAGTTTGCAATTTCAGGAAAATCCTCTAATTTTACAATCCTCTTAGGGAACATGTGGTCCAACAGCATTTTCACACATTCACGTCTGTCAGACGGCAACGAATCAGTCAAGATGTCGTACGTCGGCGCATTTTTTCCAGTGAAGTGTATGGCTGCACCTACCGTATAAGGCTCAACAGAAACATCCATCTGGTTTAGTCTGGCAACTACAACAAACGCACAGGCAATGCGATGCCCAAGCAATCCTTCCAATACTTTAAGTGCATCCATATTATGGGCTTCCTTTTATGATATAAGTTATAATAGCAATGACTATACCCCAGAACACCACACACGCCGACATGATGCTCACCAGGCATACCGCAGGACTGTATCTTTCTTTGGTCTTCATCGTTAAATCTCCACGGTAAAATCGTCTGCGGTCAAATTATGCAAAGCGAACGGAGTTTCCCGGTCGCTGCCATAGCCAAGCGGATTCAACATGACCTGGGTATCGCCAATCATCAGCTTATGAGCATCGTGAGTATGACCACAGCCCCAGTATTTGATTCCCGAATAGTCGAACTGCCCAATGTTGAAATAGAAAAACTTATTCTTATCGGAATCACGGTATTTCGGATTAGTGTTACATTGCCACGGGGCAAAATGGCTCAACACAATAGTCGGCTTAGCACTCGTGACAATTTCAAGCTTACGTCTTTCGTTATAGGCGACATCCTCAATATTGGCATCCTTTCCCCAATATTTACCGTCATACCATGTTGTCTCCCATTCATATTCAGTATGAAGGTCATACTTTACGTAATCCCAAATTCCCATCGCACCCCCAATGAGAACATTGTCAACCATTGTAAGGTTCTGACTTGTTCCCAACAGGGTAGCATTATTCAACTTAGCAGTAAAGTCTTCAATACGCTTTATCTTTTCCGCAGTAGTCTTAATATCGGGGTCCCATTCCACAGTCAAGTCGTGGTTGCCAAGCACAAAGACGAACTGCTTGCACGAGTTTGATATAAGCGACAGGCATTGCTGGATTGTCGCTAGGTTGTCCCCATAGTCCCCAGAAAGCACAAGTAAGTCAGCGTCCTTACCATATGCCTCAATCTGTTTTCTTTTTTCATCAGTAGCATATTCATAATGAATGTCTGACAGAAACTTTACTTTCATATTTATCTCCAGGTGGATGTCTATAATAAAAAATATAAATAAATAAACAATTTGTCAATAGGCGCTTCAATATTTTTAATTAAATTGATTGTAAATACTTTTTTACATAAATCATCAACAATAACCTTGTAGAATTAGTACAATAAACTATATGTATGGACCATGGAAAGACTATCATGAAAATTCAGATGTTGGCCATAGGAGCCTACATACTGAGAAAACGAGAAGAAGGCGTAGATGAATCATCTAACGTCCTCGCTAGGCAGTGGATTGACGAACACGGCCTAGAATTCAGGAAGCTTTTTCAAACCGTCAGCAACATAGTGAAATAATTATTTATATTACCCCTTGACAACCCGTTTTTAATTTTGTATATTAGATGGTAAACGTATAAAATGAGGTACACTATGCAAACTGAACCTAATATCAAAGATACAGATATGGCTGGTTCCGCTGATGTATCAAGCGGAGCAGAAAATATGGTCAATCAATCTGCTGCACCAGCCCAAGAAACAACTACAGCACCCAAAAAGCGTGGACGCAAGAAAGGATACCACCATTCCGAAGCGACCAAAGCCCAAATGAGACGAGCCCGCATTGGTGTACATCCATCGGAAGAAACGAAGGAAAAGATTTCCAAATCCAAGGAAGGCAAGACTCAGTCGGAAACGGCAAAGCTCAAAATGAGCGACACCCGTCGTTACAACTTCCTCCGAAAGAAGATTGAATCCGCCTTACACGGAACATCAACAATAGTTGATGTCGTTGCGCTTTTCAACCGAAAGGACGCAATCACTGTAACCATGTCAGAGTTTGCAGAGAACATATACAAAATCGCACACGACAAGGTCGATGGACTTATTAACGCAAAGGCTGACCGAAAGGCACAAAATGCCGCCTATAAGGAAATCCTCAGACAAATCAAGGAGCTTTACAATGAGCGAATCAAAGAACTCTCAAACGCAAACTAACGAAGAAGAAGCCGAACACGAAAAGGTCGTATTTGACGACATGGGATTTCCCGAAAGAGAACGCCCAAAGTCCCTGAGCGAACTTCTGCGTTTCTGTAAGAACCGTCTCGGGAAAAATGCTGAATTCGGCTATTGGGATGATAAAGGCTTTCCAGCATGCACTTACTACAAGGCGTTCCTTGGCCTCCTAGGGAACGGACTTCTCGCATACGATAGCGAGGAAATGATTGCACAATGTGCAGAAGATTGCGACATGTCGTATGAAGAGGCAATGGAAGCTCTCGACTACAACACGTTCTGCTGCTACATGGGCCCCCAGACTCCTAAGCACATCACGCCTGTCAAGTTCCCCGAGAATCCCGAAGAGGAATTCAAAGAGATGGAAGGAGACATGCTCACGTACATTCCTGACTGCGACAACGCCCTTGTCGGATTCATGGAAACACCTACTGGGCTTTGCTGCGTTTACAACATGAAGCTCCTTCCTGACGCTGTAAAGAACTGCAAGTACATGAGACGAGAACTCCTGCTCGACCCGTACGAGAAAATCCC